>Ga0180431_10000465_pt1 | contig 58741 bp, 37 predicted proteins | sample SS_ome_11_FD_132459 | JGI IMG/M metagenome (GOLD analysis project Ga0180431, IMG submission 132459) | Hypersaline lake sediment archaeal communities from the Salton Sea, California, USA - SS_1_MS_1 metaG | ecosystem: Environmental > Aquatic > Non-marine Saline and Alkaline > Hypersaline >... | reverse complement strand
GGCGATCTAACGTGGTTGCTTTTGACATTTGTCCATCCTCCTTTAGGGTTGTCCCCTATTCTACTCTGGAGGGCATACCGGACAAGTGTCCTAATTTTCATTTCAGTAGAGACCCTAGACCTCCGAGGTCTTACTCATTTGAAACACACCCTTTTGATTTGTGGGCCGCTGACCGCAGGGAGCTGATCTCTGCGTCAGTGAGCCTGCGCCACTGCCCTGGCTTCAGATCCCCCAACCGCAGCGGGCCGATGCGCACGCGGATGAGCCGGTGCACCGGATGGCCCAACATCGCCCCCACGCGCCGAATTTGACGTTTGCGGCCCTCGCGCAACACCACCCGCAGCCAGGTATAGCCCTCTTCGCGACGCAGGATGGTGACTTGGGCGGGCGCCGTCCTCCGCCCGTCCAGGAAAACCCCTCGCCGCCATTGCCTCAAAACCTCGTCGCTGGGAGCTCCGGCCACGTAGACGTGATACTCTTTGGAGTGCTCGTAACGCGGGTGCGTCAGCAAGTGACCTAGCTCCCCGTCGTTGGTGAGCAGGATCAGCCCTTCGCTGCGCAGATCGAGCCGCCCCACCGGGAAGAGGTGTCCCGGCAGCGGCGCCAGGTCCAGCACGGTGGGGCGGCGGCCCGAGCCATCACCCTCGTCGGAGAGGACACCGCGCGGCTTGTGAAGCGCGACGTAGACAGGGGTAACATCGGCCTGCACCGGTCTCCCGTCCACGGTGATGCTGTCCCGCTCTGGGTCCGCCCGCTGCCCTAATCGAGCCGCTTGCCCGTTGAGGGCGGCCCGTCCCTGGCGAATCAGTTCCTCACAAGCGCGGCGAGAACCGTAACCGGCGCGGGCCAGGATTTTTTGTAAACGCTCTTTTTTCATAGCTGCAACCTTGCAAGAACCAGGACGGTATTATAACGCAGGTGAACGGAAGGGGCAAAGGAGTCGGTGGGCGTATCACGACAGGTTGTGCTGTAACCAATCTGTAACGTAGTAGAATTGGCACGTAAATTGTAATCTGCTATAATGAGAAGCGAACAAGATACGATCTTGCTCCTGGGGACAGATTTATGATTACGGAGGGCTTGCCTAATGAGTGATGTACGAATCCTCTACATTGAGGACGACCCTTCAAATCGCCTGCTGGTGAGGCGTATTCTGGAGGCGGAAGGTTACGCCGTTGAGGAGGCGGTGAGCGGTTTGGCCGGGTTGGAGAGGGCAGCTCTGATAAAGCCGGACTTGATTCTGTTAGACATCAATCTTCCAGAGATAGATGGTTATGATCTGGCTCGGCGCTTTCGTGAGACGCCCGGCCTGCAGCTAGTGCCCATTCTGGCTCTCACGGCCAACGTGATGAGAGGTGATCGGGAGCGCACGCTGGAAGCGGGTTGCGATGGTTATATTCAGAAACCTATAGACGTAGACCGGCTACCCGATCAGGTAAGAGCGGCGCTGCAAAAGACTGCCAGGTCATAGAGGTCACACTATGAGCGTACAACCAAAAGAGGCTACGATACTCGTTGTCGAGGATAATTTTCAGAACTTTGTGCTTATCACGCGCCTGTTGGCCTACCTGGGCGTGAAAAAGTGCGAGTGGAAAGCATCGGGCTGGCAAGTGTTAGAGTTCGCCGAGTCGTTGCCCCACATTGATCTGATATTGATGGACCTCTTTCTGCCGGAGGAAGACGGCTATCAGGTGTTGAGCAAGTTGCGTGCTCACTCTCGCTTCGAGGATGCGCTCATTGTTGCCGTGACGGCCGACGTATCTCACGAAAATATGGAGCGCGCCCGCAAATCTGGTTTCAACGGTTTCATCGGCAAACCGCTTGACCCAGACCGTTTCCCCAACCAAATCCGCCGTGTTCTGCGGGGCGAAGAGATATGGGACCTCGGATGATTGGAAAACCGGCGTGCGCTGCTACACTTGCCGAAACGCGCCTTACAAGATGTGGGAGGCGCGGGAGCACAAACCTAATGTATGTAGGTCGGTTTTCCATAACCGCCACTTTTTCCACAGCATCATAGAAACCTGCCCTACATTACAAGTCATTGAAAAGACTCCCGTATACGGATGAGATGAACTGCCATGTTGTCGTCAAGTTCGCAGGAACGACCTCGTATCCCAACCACCGGGATGCGCGGAGGGCTGGGCAGAACCCTGCTGACCGCCTTTTTGATCTTGGCGATCGTGCCGCTTGGCGCCATTAGCTGGTATGCTACCCTCCGTGAGCGGCAAGACATCCAACGTGAAGTGACAGCCAAGCTATCTGCTGTGGCCGCGATGGTGGAGACCCACGTCCGCCAATGTGTCGAACATTGTGCTGCCGATCTGTCATTCGTGGCGGCCTTGCCGGCTACTCGAGAGAGCGCGAGTGTTATAGCCGCTGATTCGGCTGGCGCCGACCTTGCCCGTGATGCATTACGGTTACAATTACAGGCTATGGTGTCGCGAAACCCCTCTTTTCGTCGTCTGGCCGTGCTCGATAGCGAAGGGAAGGTGTTGCTCTCCACCGATCCGCAGACCGAGGGCGCTCGGCTGGAGCAGATGGCTGCACTCGAACTCCAGCATAACCCTGATTCTCGGCCCGTTTTACTCGATTCAACCGTCGGTGAGGGAGGGCCGCTGGTTTCCCAGGCCATCGTCGGCCAGGATGACGAGGCGCTTGGCTTGCTGGTCGGCTGGCTCAACCTTGGCAGCTTTGTCGCCGATCTGCGGGCGATTGGCAGGCTGGGAGATACCGGTGAAGTCTATCTCGTGGATGCCAGTGGGATGGCGCTGCCTCAAGGTCGAGAGGTGACCAGTCAGGGTATCGCATCCGCCCTCGCCGGGGAGGACAGGGAAGGACTTTGCGAGAACAGTGACGGTGTCCCCGTCATCGGGGTATATCATTGGATGCCAGATTTAGAGTTGGCGTTGGTGGCGGAGCAGGCTCAGGAGGAGGCCTTTGCCCCGACCGAGAGTGTCACAGCCGCCGTCGTCGGCGCCACGCTGGTGGTGGCGTTGGTCACTGCCGTGATCGCCGCGGTAGTGACGCGGCAGATCACACGTCCCATTGTGCGTTTGACTGAATCCGCCCTCGACATCGCAGAGGGAGATATGGAGCAGCGGGTGCCAGTCACGTCGCGGGACGAGATTGGCATATTGGCTTACGTGTTCAATCACATGACGGCCGAGTTGAAGGCTCTTTACGACGACCTGGAGGCCAAGGTCGCTCAACGCACGGCCCTCCTGCAACAAGCCAACTATCAGATACAGCGGCGGGCTATTCAGCTGGCTACCACCGTCGAGGTCAGCCAGGCGTCCACCTCGATCCTGGAGCCGGACCAGCTATTGCGCGAGGCGGTGAGCTTGGTGCACGGCGGCTTTTTTGCTTATTCTTTCGTTGGCATTTACCTTTTGGATGATACAGGCAAGCGAGTGGTGCTCAGAGAGAGCAAGGGCGGCAAAGAAATAGTGGCCGCCAGGCCAGAGGTGCTGCGGGTCGAAGATGGGAGCGCGGTTGGTCGGGCTGCCCTGACAGGAGATCCGTATATCGTTCGCTGGGACGCCGGGCGTGCCCAAGAAACGCTTTTATCTCCCTACATCCGCGCCGAGGCCGCCATGCCGCTCAAGATCGGAGGGCAGACCATTGGTGTGCTCGATATTCTAAGCACCGAGGAGGATGACTTTGACGCCGACGATGTCTCTGTTCTCCAGAACGTGGCGAATCAGATCACTATTGCTTTGGAGAACGCCCGCGCCTACGCCGTGGAGCGGGAGGCGGCCGAGCGATTGCGAGAGTTGGATCGCTCCAAGCGTCGTTTCCTGGCCAACATGTCCCACGAGTTGCGTACCCCTCTCACCAACATCCTGGGATTCTCTCGGTTGATGCTGAAGGAGGCCGACAGGGCTGCTCAAGTCGAGGGGAAGCGTCGCCTTGCTGCCGGCGGAGCGCTCACGGAGCAAAACCGGAACGATTTGGAGATCATTTACAACAATGGTCAGCACTTGCTGGGCTTGATCAACGACTTGTTGGACGTTTCTCAGATCGAGGCCGGACTGATGGAGCTCGAGTTCCGTACCGTGGACCTGGCCGATCTGATCCATAGCGTGATGGCTACTGCCAGCGCCTTGGTGCGGGATAGGGACATTGAGTTGAATCAAGAGATCGCGCCTGATTTGCCGGTGGTGCAAGTTGACCAGGCGCGCATCCGCCAGGTGCTACTGCTGCTCCTGACCAATGCGGCCAAGTTCACTTTGCAGGGGAGCATCACCGTGCGGGCCCGGCTCAAAGATGGGGAGGTTTGGGTAAGCGTCAGTGACACCGGCTTGGGCATCTTGCCCGAGGATCGGGAGCGGATCTTTGAGCGATTTGAACAGGGCACCATTCCAATCGAGGGGAAGCGGAGCGGCACTCTGGGGGATGGGCGCCGTCCAAATGGGGCCGGCTTGGGGTTAGCTCTGAGCAAGGAATTTGTAGAGATGCACGGGGGGCGTATTTGGGTGGAGAGCGAGGTGGGAAAGGGTTCCACCTTCACATTCGCGTTGCCCCTGAAACCGGAACCGTTGCCGGAAGCCAGGCTCGGGACGGGAAAAGGAAGGAAGCAGTATGAGTGAGGAGTCGAAATCAATTCTCTCCGCGCGCGTGACAAACATCCGTGCCCGACTCGTGGGAAACGTGCTAATTGTGCTCTCTTTATTATCACTGAGTATCATTCTCTACTCTGATGCTTTCTCCCACTTGGATCAGACCATCGCCATCTTGAAGGACGCGGCGACGCAGCTCGACGCGCCGACGGCCGAGCAGTCCGCCGCCCTCGAAGAGACCGACGTGGCTCTCGACATGGTGCATACGATTCCCGTTGTGTGGGGGGCGCTGATTGGGGGCGTGTTTGCCGTCATTGTCTTTACCACCATTCGCGCCATCGCTCGCCCCTTGGAGCATTTGACCGAGGTGGCCGGCCGCCTGGCCGAAGGGAATCTGGAGGAGCGGGTAGCAGTCGAGTCGTCAGACGAGTTTGGCGGCTTGGGCGCCGCATTTAACGAGATGGCTGACCAGCTTCAAACCTACTACGTTGAACTGGAAGAGCAGGTGGCCGAGCGAACCCGCGCTCTCCAGGACGCCAATTATGCCCTTCAGCGGCGGGCCATCCAGTTGGAGGCCAGTTCCGAGGTGGGGCAGGCCATCGCCTCCATTTTTGACATAGATCAGCTATTGCGCAAAACGGTTGATCTGATCCGCGACCGCTTTAAATTTTATCACGCTGGCATATTCTTGTTGGACGAGGCCGGAAAGTGGGCGATCCTCCGGGAGGCCACCGGCGAGGCCGGCGCGCAGATGAAGGCTCAGGGCCATCGCTTGGCCGTGGACAACACCAGCATGGTCGGGTGGAGCGCCTTGCACCGCCGGTCTCGCATTGCCCTGGATGTGGGAGAGGATGCCGTCCGTTTCGCCAACCCCCTGCTCCCTTACACCCGGTCAGAGATGAGTATTCCGTTGATGATCGGTGGGCGAGTGATAGGCGTCTTGAACGTCCAATCCATCGAAGAGGCCGCCTTCGACGAGGATGACGTGCGAACGCTGCAAAGCATGGCTAACCAGGTCGCCGTTGCCATTGAGAACGCCCGCCGCGTCTCTGACGAAGCGGCCATGTTGGAAGCGACCAGCCCTATCTATCGCGCCAGCCGCAATTTGACGACGGCGACGACGACCACCGAGGTCGCCGAAGCGATCATCGCCTCCGTGGCCGAGACGGGCGCCGATGGATGCTTGGTGGTAGAGTTCGAGTTCTCGGCCGGCGGTGAACCTCAAGCCCTCATATACCGGGGAGTGTGGCGCCGAGATCGGGAACCCCAGTTCCGGACTGGTCTACGGCTTCCAATCTCGGAAAGCCCTTTTCCCTTCGAATTGGTGAGCAAGTTGTGGGCGGTGGCCGACGTGGAGCAGGACAAGCGCTTGCCGCCCAGCGCCCGGCAGGTATTTCTGAAGACGGATGCGCGGGCGTTGGTCAATATCCCCCTGCGCTCCGGCGATGACGTGATCGGCCAGGTGGTCGTCCTGCGCACCACTCCCGGTTCCTTTTCGGATAGCGCCTTGCGCCTCTATGAGGTTCTGAGTGACCAGGCGGCGGTGGCATTGGAGCGCGCTCAATTGGTGGAGAGGGCGCAGAGACGCGCGGAACGGGAACAGATGACTCTTCGCATAGTTGATCGCGTCCGGCGCGCTGTGGACATAGAGCATGTTTTGCAGGCCACGGCGGAGCAAATTGCGCAGGCGATGCAAGTGCCACACGTCTCGATTGAACTGAACGTCGAAGCGCTCGAGAGGTAGGAGGAATTCCTCTCGAGGTCGAATAGATCTACTGTGGGGAATGTCAATGAACGGAAACGTACAAGCCATACCTGAGTGGAGCGCCGAACTCGAGCGTCGCCGCGCCAGGCTTTTGAACTATATGCTGCTATCCGCAGTTATTGGTGGCCTGGTGGCGTTGTTACTGAGCGCTGTTTCGATGGCGACAGCCTTGGAAGCGGGGGAGTGGTGGACTGCGATGGTCCCCTTCTTTGCTGGCTGGCTGGCCGTATTGATAGTCTGGGCTTGGCGTGGCTTGGGCTATCGTGTCCGCGTCTCGTTCTTCACGTTGCTCCTTTACGTGCTGGGTTGCATCATTTTTATGCGGGGCGGGTTGCCTGGGAGCGGGCGGGCCTGGCTGTTGCTACTCCCAGTGTTGGCCTTTGTCTTGATGGGCTTGCGAGCCGGCGTCGCGGGGGGATTCATTGCCGGCCTCACCTACATTTCTTTTGCCATCGCCATCAACCAGAAATGGATCGTTCCTCAGGTGGCCGATGATCTGAGCGCGCTGGCCCCGCTGCGCGACGAGGGCATCTCTTTCATCTTTGTGATCGCTATTGTGACCGTGATCCTGCACTCGTTCAGCCAGGGCTGGTTAGAGTCTTTGAGGGGGACGAGCGTCGCTAACGCAGAGTTGCGGGCGCGTTCGCGGGAACTGGAGGCAGCGAACGAGCAGTTGCAGTTGCGGACCTCCCGGCTGCGGCTGACGGCCGAGATCGCTCGGGCCGGCTCCTCTATCCTGGATCCGGAGAGATTGTTCGTCGAGGCAGTAAACCGCATCCAGGAAGGGTTCGAGCCTTTGGGCGTCTACTACGTGGGTCTGTTCTTGCTCGACGAGGTCGCCGGCGAGCAGTTTGCCGTGTTGAAAGCCGCCACCGGTGAAGCCGGCAAGTTGTTGCTAGAGATGGGACACAAGGTGGCGCTGGATGACATAACCTCGGTCGGTTGGTGCATTGTCCATCGGGAGGCTCGGGTGGTATCGAACATGGAAGAGGGTACGGTCCATTTTGACTCTGTCCCTATGTCTTACACACGCTCGGAAATCGCACTCCCCCTGCGCTCTCGTGGTCGCGTCGTGGGGGCGTTGAGTGTGCAAAGCACACGGGAAACATCTTTCGACGAGGCTGACATCGCTGCCCTACAAACTATGGCCGACCAGATGGCGGTGGCGATAGACAATGCCAGACTCTTTAGCCAAACTGAAGCCGCTTTGGAAGAGGTTCAGATCGCCCATCGTCGTTACCTGGTCGAGGCCTGGGAAGATTTCCTGGCTGCCGGGGCTGTTGCTCGGGTGGATCACGTCCAGCCAGCGGCAGGGCCGGTGGATGACGAGTTCTTGCGTGAGGCGCAGCGTGCTGCGGTGGTGCACGAAAGGGCAGTTGCTCTTGACGCTCCCTCGACGAGCGCAGACGATGGGGACTCTGTGCCGCAGACGGCGCTCGTGGTCCCCCTAAAGTTGCGAGAGCAAGTCATCGGCACGATGATTTTGCACGAAACGCGCCGCCGCCGGCCGTGGGATAGCGGAGAAGTAGAAATGGCGGAAACAGTCGCCGAGCAGGTAGCGTTGAGCGTCGAGAACCTGCGCCTGATGGACGAAACACAGCGCATCGCCGCCCGCGAGCGGGTGGTAGGCGAGATCTCGGACCAGATGCAGCGCGCTACGGATATGGGTTCCTTGCTGCGTATCACGGCGGAGGAATTAAACCGCGTACTGGGCGGCTCGCGCGCCTACGTGCGCCTGGGCGCGCAGGCCGGTTGGGCTGCTGGGTCAGGCGAGTCGCAGGAAGAAAGGGCGTGAGAAATATGAAAGTGGCCGGAATTTTCGGATTCGATCGAGAGACGCTCCCCACGCAGTCAAAGGGAAGCAACGCGCCGGCGGCAGACAGGCGCTCCAGATCGTCCAGGATCAGATGGCCCATTGCGTACAAGTTGGCGGCCGCTTCCGTGTTGATGGTCGTGTTGACCCTGTTGGCTGGAGGAGTTGGCCTCTGGCAGGTGCTCGCCATTGACCAGGTCATCGGTGACGCGCGCGAAAAAGAGCTGCAACGGGAGCGCTCCCTGGAATTGTTGGCCGCGGGACACAGACTGGTTGCCTCCCTGGATCGTATGCTTGTGACGCAGGATCAGGCTTTGCTGAGCGCCGATGTCCCGGTCTCTTTGGGCTATCTATCTTTCTACATGGAGGTCTTGCAGGAAGCCGGCGGCGATCCAGAGATATTGGGCATTCTCGAAGAGATGCAAGGGGCCTATGGCGAGCTACGTCAGGGGGTGAGTGAGGTAGACTTGTTGGCCCGGCAGGAACTCTGGACAGAGACGGAGGCGGCGCTGGAGCAGGATGTCAGGCCGGTCAACGAGCGTATGAACATCCTCCTCAGGAGACTCGTACGCCGCACCGATCAAGATGTGGAGGCGGTGGGCCGGCACGTCCAAAGAGTCGTTGGGCAGGCGATTGTACTGTTGGCCGTTCTCATGATAGCGGCCGTGCTCATTGCTGTGGGCTGGCGGCAAGTTGTCTTCCAGGGTCTGAGTCGCTCCATCACCGAACTGCGGTACGGGGTAGCTCGCATCGGCGGCGGCGACCTCGCCCACAAACTGGATATTCGAACCGGTGACGAGATTGAAGAGTTGGGCGACGAGTTCAACAAAATGGCGGGTGAATTGTCTGATGTGATCGGCGACTTGGAGCGGCGCGTGGACGAGCGCACGCGCGGTCTGCGGGCAGCGGCCGAGGTCGGCCGGGCCACTACCTCGGTGCTAGATCCAGATCAACTGTTGCGGCGCGTGGTGAACCTGGCCCGTGAGCGGTTCGATCTCTATTATGTGGGCCTGTTCCTTCTCGAAGGCGACTCTGGTCGCTCTTTTGCCGTGCTGCGCGCTGGCACGGGCGAGGCCGGGCGGCAGATGATGGCGCAAGGGCACAGACTGGAAGTCGGCGGCGATTCGATGATCGGCCAATGTGTCTTTAGGGCTGAACCGCGTATTGCGTTGGACGTGGGTGTAGAGGCCGTCCGCTTCGATAACCCTCTATTGCCGGAGACCCATTCTGAGCTGGCCCTGCCGCTCATAGCGCGCGGCCGGGTCATCGGCGCAATGACTGTGCAGAGCGTGGAAGAAGCCGCTTTCGACGAGGAGTATATCGCCGTGTTGCAGACGATGGCCGACCAGGTGGCAGTGGCGATTGATAACGCCCGTCTCTTTGCCGAGTCTCAGGAAGCGCTGGCAGAGATGGCGGCCGCCCAACGGCGACAATTGGGCCAGGCGTGGGCCGAATACGCTCAGACCGCGGATGAGGTTGGTTACGAGACCAAGCGCGCGGGCGTTGCGCCATTGGGTGATGCCGTGTTGCCAGAGATTCAACGGGCGGTGGAGCACGGGGGCGCGGCGGTGTTGGAGAGCGCCCCTCACGCTCGGTCACCGCACTCCGCCCTGGTCGCACCCGTTGCCTTGCGCGGGGAGGTCATCGGCGCGCTGGGCGTCCACGGTGATGAAAAAGGTCGGCGCTGGAGCGACGATGATATTGCAATCATCGAGGCCGTCGCCGAGCGTATGGCCCTGGCTGCGGAGAACCTGCGGTTGCTGGAGGACAGCCAGCGTCGCGCATCCCGCGAGCGACTGACGGGCAAAGTCGCTGGACAGGTGCGTGCTTCGCTGGACCCAGATACTATTCTCAAAACCACTGTGCGAGAACTGGGCCGGGCGCTGGGCGCCGAGATGGCGAGCATAGAGATTACTGGCCCTGGTGAAGGAGATGTGGATCGTGTGTCTCCGATCAATAAATCGCGAATCAACACATTTTGAATCGAAAGGCGGGGTATAATGGAGGGACGAACAACGGTTGCTATCACTGGTATATCTGGTTATTTGGGGCGGGTGCTTTTGCCCTACCTCGAACAGGACGCCGAGATTGATCGAATTATCGGTATTGACATTCGACCACCGGAGAACTGTACTAAAGACAAGTTGATTTTCCATCAACTCGACGTCAGGGAGGCAAAAGTTGAACAGGCGCTCGCCGGCGCCGATGTGCTGGTTCACTTGGCCTTTGTGCTGATGCGCCGGCCCGGAGACGATGAGCGCGAGATAGACGAGATCAACGTCGTTGGCTCGCGCCGCGTGTTTGAAGCGGCCGCCCGGCAAGGGGTGCGGAAACTGATCTTTACCAGCAGTGTGGTGGCTTACGGGCTGTACCCAGATAACCCCGTCCCTCTGACCGAGGAATCGCCGTTGCGCCCCAACCCTGGCCTGTATTACAGCCGGGCCAAGGCGGCCGTGGAAGGTTATTTGGATGCCTTTGAGCCTGAGCATCCAGAGGTGGTGGTCACCAGACTGCGGCCGTGCACGGTGGTAGGGCCACAGGCCGACCCGGCGCAGATGGCCGCACTGATCAGCCCGACCGCCATGCTGGTGCAGGGGTACGATCCACCCTACCAATTGCTTCACGAGGATGACCTGGCCCGCGCGCTGTGCCTGGCGATCCGGCGAGATATCCCCGGCATTTACAACGTGACCAGCGACGAATCGCGCAGCTTGCGGCAATTGGCTCGCTCTCGGCCGGGAGTACGGATTATTGCGCCGCCCGGTTGGGCAGTGCGCGGCTTGATGTGGCTGATCTGGCGCTTGGGCCGTTCCCCTTTCGCTCCGGAGTGGGTGGACCTGAGCCGCTATCCACTGGTAGCCAGTAACGAAAAACTAAAGGGGCTGGGCTGGACGCCACAGTATACCACGCCCGAGGCGCTCGAGGCTCTTCTGGCCCTTGCCGAAAGAGGGAGTTTCTGATGATGGAACGTATTTCTTCCTGGTTGGCGCCAATCGCAAAAGATCCGGACGTGGCGCGGCGTCAGTACCTGTTGAACATGGTGCTATTGGGACTGGCCGGCCCGGGGTTTCTTTTCGGAGTGGTTTCGGCTGTCTTGTGGGCCCTGGGCAGCCCCAGCGCCATCGGTGCGTTGGCTGGCTTTGGCGTGCAGCCATTCTACCTGCTGGCCTACTGGCTGGGGCGGCGCGGACGGGTGCGCCTGGCCGCCTACTTTCCCGTCATCGGCGTTTTCCTGGCCATGGTCGGAGGGAGCTACCAACTTGGCATCGGCCACGCTACTCTGATTGGCTATGCCATGGTCACCCTGACCGCCAGCCTGTTGATCGGCAATGGGGCCGCGATCTTTTTCGTGCTGAGCAGCACGGTTGCTTACTTGTTCGTCGGAATGGCTCAGGCGACGGGCAGACTTGCCAGCGTGATTGCGCCAGAGTCAACGGTTGTCGCGGACGCGGCCGGGGTGGGCTTGGGGTTGTTCGTCCTGGTGATCTTTGAGTGGCTCAACAGTCGCGAGATGGGTCAAGCACTGCAAAGGGAGCGGGAACTGAGCGCTGAATTGGAGACCCATCGCCTGCAACTGGAGCGCCGGGTCGCCGAGCGTACCGCTGACCTGGAACAGCGCTCCATTCAGTTGCAGGCGGCTGCCCAGGTGGCCCGGAGAGCGGCGGCGATCCGGGACGTGGGCCAGTTGCTGGACGAGACGGTGCGCCTCGTCTCTGACCGTTTCGGTTTCCACCACGTAGGTATCTACCTGCTAGACGAGGAAGGGGAGTGGGCGGTTCTGCGGGCCACTTCTTCGGAGTGGGGGCGGCGCATGTTGGAGCGAGGACATAAATCGAGAGTGGGCGGAGAGGGCATTGTGGGATACGTCGCAGGGATGGGAGAGCCGCGTATCGTACTGGACGCGGGGGCTGACGTTGTATTTCCCCGTGACCCAGATATGCCGCAGACCCGTTCGGAGATGGCCCTGTCGCTCAAAGCCCGCGACCGGGTCATCGGGGTGCTGGACGTGCACTCCACTGAACCGAAAGCCTTCTCCGAGGAGGACGTGGCGGTGCTACAGACGATGGCCGACCAGGTGGCCCTGGCCATCGAGAACGCCCGTTTGTTGAGCCAGGCGGAGGGGCGGCTGCTAGAGATCGGTGCACTTATGGGCCGCCAAAGCCGGGAGGGTTGGGGACGGATGGCGGCGGAACGGCCTGGCTGGGGGTACGTCTACGATGGTGTAGATGTGGTGCCGCGAGAGCAAGCCCTCGTAGCGGAGACAGAGTCCCGGTTGACGGTACGGCTCCAGGTGCGCGGTGAGCACATTGGCAACCTGAACCTGGCCCTGGGTGACCGGTCGCCAACTCCCGAAGACGAGGCTCTGGCCCAGGCCATAGCGGACCAGGCCAGCCAGGCTTTGGAGAGCGCCAGGCTGTATCAAGATACCCAGCGCCGCGCCGCCCGCGAGCGGCTGACGGGTGAGGTGACGGCCCGTATGAGGGAGACGTTGGATATGGACACTGTTTTGCAGACCGCCGCGCGTGAGATGCGTGAGGCGCTGGGCCTGCACGACGTAACGGTCCAACTGGGGAGCCTGAACAGAACTGGCCCTGTGGAGAGTTGGGAGCCGGCTGAGGATGATCGGACGTGATCCCTGAAAGATGAGGAGATGCGCTTATGAACGTGGCGCCTGCGGATCAGATTCTACAATACATCGCTTGGGGGCTGGCCCTGATCGAGTTCGTCCTGGCCCTCTATGTGCTGTTGCTCAATGTTTGGCACGCCGCCAATCGGCACGTGGGCGGCTTGCTCTTACTCTTTGCGCTCAACAGCTTTGCCCTGGGTGCAATGGTGGGTGCAACAGACGCAATTCAGGCTACCTGGCCGTCCTACGTCATGGCCGCAACTTTGCCGGTCGCCAGCCCGGGGCTATTCCTCGTCACCGTTGTCTTGCTGAAGCCTAATTGGTTGCGCGGACGGTGGCGGTGGGTCTGGTGGTCGGCTTACGTCCTGATTCTCTGGCCCATTCTGTTGACTCTGGTGGACGCCAGGCTAGGCACCCGGTTGTGGTACACTGGTCTCGATGCCGGAACATATACTGGCGGGTACGTGCCTCTGGCGGAGCTTACTGCCGGCGCCCAGTCCCCGCTCCTCAGGATGCTGAATTTTCGGGTGGCACCGGCGGCGGTACTCGTCACTCTGCTGTACGTCGCCCTGCTGGACAAGCAAGTGACGCGGCTGGCGCGCCGGTTGACGTGGCTGCTCTTGGGGGCGCAGATCGCGGTCATGATCGTCATGTTCGGATTGCGCAACTTGCTCGCCGGTGAGGTTTCCGCTCTCATTGCCAACACGATCTATGTCCTCGCCTATGCCTACGCCGCTTTCCAACAGATGCTCTCGGAGCGGCGCGCGCAGCGGGTTCGCTTGCAGGTCCGCCTGACGGCTCTCATTCTGGCTGTCACGCTCCCCCTCCTCTTGGGAGTGGTGACCTTTGTGGGCAGCCGCGCCTGGGAGTTGATAGAGCAGGATGCCGTCGAGCGGCTGGGGGTGACCAACCGGGCCCTGGCATCGAACGTCGCGGTGTGGCTGGATATGAACATCCAGTCTTTACGAGAGCTGGTCCTCCTGCCCGATATCGTCAGTATGGACCCCGAGAGGCAAAAGCCAATTTTGGAAGCGATGGCCGAGGCGCATCCCCACATGTACCTGGTCAGCACTACTGATCTGGACGGCATCAACGTGGCTCGCAACGACGATCAGCTCCCTAAAGACTATCACGACCGGCTGTGGCATATCGGCGCCAGGAATGGAACCCCCGTGACGTTCCAGACGCTCATAGACCGCACGTCGGGCCAGCCGGCCCTGGTGGTGTCCATGCCGATCAGGAATGAATCGGGCGGCATCGTCGGCGTGGGTATGTTTGCCACCGATCTGAACCTGGTCGCCCAAGGGGTACAGGCCAGCAATGTGGGAGAGACCGGGTTTGCCTTCGTGGTGGACGCTCACAATAACGTGGTCGCTCACCCTGACCCGGCAGTCTCGTCCGAGTTGCAGGATTTTAACACTTATCCCCCCGTCTATGCCTTGCGGGGAGGGGAACGGGGAATCATCACTTTTACCGATGACGAGGGGAAACAGTGGCGAGCTTATGTGGATGAACTGTCAGGATACAAAGACGCCCGCTGGGGCGTGGTCGTTCAACAGCAGGAGGCCGAGTTGCTGAGCGTCCTGCGGTCAACCCAACTCGTTTCCTGGGCGGCGGTGGGGGTGGGGGTGCTTATTCTGGCGGCGCTGTCCTGGTTGACCGTTCGCCAGGTCACTCGGCCCATTGGCGCGTTGACCGAGACGGCCACCGAAATCGCGGCTGGCGACCTGACCCGCGTTGCGCCGGTGGAGGGCGAGGACGAGATCGGCATCCTGGCTCGCACCTTCAATAGCATGACGGAGCAACTGCGCACGCTCATTGGCGGCCTGGAGCAGCGCGTGGCCGACCGTACCCGCGATCTGGAGCGCCGCGCCCGTTACCTGGAGGCCTCCGCCCAGGTGTCCCGCGACGCCGCCTCGGTGCTAGAGCTGCAACAATTGCTGGAGCAGGTCGTTTCCCTGGTTAGCACGTACTTTGGCTTTTACCACGCCGGCATATTCCTGCTGGATCAGGACAAGGAATGGGCTGTACTGCAAGCGGCCTCCAGCGAGGGCGGTCAACGTATGCTGGCCCGTAACCATCGGCTCAAAGTAGGTGAGGTAGGCATCGTGGGTTACGTCACCGGCCGGGGCGAGCCGCGCGTGGCGCTGGACGTGGGCGAGGATGCCGTCTACTTTGACAACCCCGATATGCCCGAAACCCGCTCCGAGATGGCGCTGCCGCTGCGGGCGCGGGGAGAAATCATCGGTGCGCTGGACGTGCAGAGTACAGAGCCGGAGGCCTTTAGCGACGAGGACGTGGAGGTGTTGCAGACGTTGGCCGACCAGGTAGCCATGGCGATCAGTAACGCGCGCTTGTTCGAACAGGCGCAGGAGGCGCTAGAGGCGGAGCGGCGAGCCTACGGTGAGCTGAGCCGCGAGGCCTGGGCCGAGGCGCTCGGCCGGCGACCTGGCCTGGGCTATACCTGCGACGCCAACGGAGTCGCTCCGGTGGCAGTGAGTACCGCAACTCGGGACGATGGTGACTTGCCAGAACTGATCGTTCCCATAACCATGCGCGGCCAGATGATCGGCGCCGTCAGGGCGCACAAGCCCGACGACGCGGGCGAGTGGTCGCCAGGCGAGGTAGAATTGATGGAGATGCTGACCGAGCGGCTGGGCGTGGCGCTAGAGAGCGCCCGGCTCTATCAGGATACCCAGCGGAGCGCCGTCCGCGAGCGGCTGACCGGCGAAATAACCGCCCGTATGCGCGAGACGCTGGATATGGATACTGTGCTCAAGACCGCTGCGCAAGAGGTACGGCAGGCGTTGGGACTGCCAGAAGTCGTGGTTAGGCTATGCGGCTCTCCTCCTTCTTCCCAAGCCGCCGGGGATGTGCGCGGAGATGAGCCGGCCCGATCGGATAGTGAGGAGAGGAGCGTATGAACCGGACAGACACTGCTTCTGTGCGCCCGCAAGGCTTGAGGTGGCGGTTGGCCGGCGTCTCTTTGCGCTTCAAGTTGTACATCGCTTTGGGCGTTTCTATCTTGGGTCTGCTCGTCATCGCCGGCTTGACCATCTCTACCAGTGTGATAAATCAACGACTGGTGAGCCGCACTCTGACGCGCCAGCGCCAGTTGGCCGACTTGGCATCCGCCATCAACAACGACCTGCTGTCTGTCCAGAACCAGGCTTTCGAGTTCTACGACACCTGGGACAGCACCGGTTTTGAGACGTCGGGTCAGGGTGGATTCGAGACTGCTCGGAGGGCCTACGTGACTCCGTTGCAGGAGCAGATAGATCAGATTCGGGACAACATCACCGCAATTGAGCAACTGGAGCCCGATGAATCTACCCGCGCCGTTTTGGCGAGCATCGCGAGCAACGTGGACGCGTACGAGACCAGTTTGCTCAAAATGAGCGACCAGATGGAAAGCCTGGGCTTTTACTACAGCGGTGAGGCCGGTCAGATGCGGTCAGTTATGGGCGAGCTACAGCTCTTGTTGGACGACACTGGTCTGGAATCGCTTGAGGCTACCGCTCTGGAGATCGGGCGGCAGGAGAAGAACTTTTTCCTGTACTCTGACCTCGCTGCTGCCAGGGCTGTGCAAGAGTTGATCGGGCAACTAGGGGAGCAGATTGCTGCCATAGACAAAGATCAACTGTCGTCGGAAGACAGAGTTCAATTGGATTATCTGATCGAGCGTTACCGTGACCACTTTCTCGCGGCGGCGAATCACTCTAGTTTGCTCGACCAAAGCTGGGGCAACCTCGTTAGCCAAAGTGGCCTGACCGGTGTGCTGGTCGCTGACTTGTTCGAGCGGCAGCAGGTCGAATTCGACGCCACGCTGGAGCGGCTTCGAGGGCGACAGTCTGACATCACCTTCACGGTGGTTGGCTTGGCCCTGGCGACTTTTCTCGTCAGCGTCTCCGTCGCCTACATCGTCGCCGATCAGATAGTTCGGCCGGTCCAGATGTTGGGCGAGGCGGCCAAGCGCTTGGGAGCCGGCGATTTGGGTGTTCGCGCCGCCGTTCGAGGCCGGGATGAGATCGGCGTCACCGCGGCCGCTTTCAACCTCATGGCCGATAGGTTGCGGGAGTTGCTAACCGCACTGGAGCGGCGTGTGGCTGACCGCACCCGCGAACTGGAGCAGCGTTCCTCCTACCTGGAGGCCTCGGGTGAGGTGGCGCGCGCGGCCACCTCGATCCTGGAGGCGGAGCGCTTGATCCGCCAGGTGGTTGACCTGATTCGCGATCGGTTCGGCCTGTATTACGTGGGGCTATTCCTGGTGGACGAGGCGGGCGAATGGGCCGTGTTGCGGGCCGGCACCGGTGAGTTTGGTCAGACCATGCTGGCGCAGGGGCACAGGCTGGAAGTGGGAGGGAGCTCGATGATCGGCCAGTGCGTGGCTCTGGACGAAGCGCGCATCGCTTTGGACGTCGGTGCAGAGGCCGTGCGCTTCGATAACCCCCTGCTGCCGGACACGCGCTCAGAGTTGGCTTTGCCGTTGCGTTCCCGGGGCCAGGTCATTGGGGCGATGAGTGTGCAGAGCACCAAAGAGGCCGCCTTCGACGAGGCCGCCATCGCCGTGTTGCAGACGATGGCGGATCAGGTGGCAGTGGCGCTCGACAATGCCCGTCTGTTCGCCGAAGCTCAAGCGGCCGTGGACGCGGCGCGCAGCGCCTATGGCGAAATGAGCCGCCAGGCGTGGAGCAAGCTGCTGCGCGCCCAATCCACCGGTATGGCCTACCGCAGCGACGAACGCGGCGTCGCCAGGGCCGATGAGATATGGCGGCCCGAGATGGAGCAGGCGCTGCGGGAAGGAGAGACCGTGCCGGGCGACGGCATGGGTGAGATTTGCCCTCTGGCCGTACCCATCAAGGTGCGCGGTGACGTGGTCGGCGTGTTGGATACCTACAAGCCCGGCGGCGCAGACGAGTGGACGTCCGAGGAGATCGCTCTGCTGGAAACGTTGGCCGACCAGTTGGGCACGGCGTTGGAGAGCGCGCGGCTCTACGAGGACGCGCAACGCCGGGCCACCCGCGAGCGCCTGGTCGCCGAGATCACCGATAGGATGCGTCGCGCTGCCGATGTGGAGGGTATCGTGCAGGCGGCTGTGGACGAACTTTTCAGTGTGCTGGGAACGTCGCGCGCCTTTGTGCGCCTCACTCCCCCTTCACCAGTGCAAGACTCGGAAACTGGATAATTGGATGACCAACTCGTGCATCATGTTTCAAGGCGGGCACAATGACTAGGATTATTGCCATCAGTAACCAAAAAGGGGGTGTGGCCAAGACCACCACTTGCCTTTCCTTGGGAGCTTGTCTATCCGAGATGGGCAAGATCGTCCTGCTGGTTGATCTGGATCCCCAGGCCAATCTCACTCTCTCGCTGGGGTTTAAACCGAAGGAAATACGTCGCACGGTGGGGGACGCTCTCCTGGGCAATACTTCGCTGATCGGCGTTAGCCGTGAGAGCCCCGTGTACGGCCTGGATATTGTGCCTGCCAATCAAGGACTGGTCATTCTTGATAGAATCCTCTACGGGAGACCGGGCTACCAGTTTAGATTAAAGAACGGGCTGGATGAAATTGATGAGGGATTCTACGACTATGTTCTGATTGACTGTCCCCCTTCTTTGGGGACGTTGACTCTCAATGCCCTGACGGCGGCCGATCTGCTCGTCGTTCCTATCCAGACTGAATACTACGCCGCCCACACGCTGCTCTACTTTATCAGGCTGGTGCAGCGCGTGCGAGAAAAGACCAACCCGCGCCTGCAATATCGCGTGTTGGTGACGATGTACGACCGGCGCAACAAGATCTACCGGGTCATATTGGACCAGATGCAGCGTGGGCTGAGCAAGGTGCTCTTCAAGACGATTATCGAGGTAGATACCAAGTTGCGGGAAAGCCCGGTGTTTGGCCAGCCGATCACGCTCTACGCGCCGCGCACTCGTGGCGCCATGCAGTACCGCGCTCTGGCCGAGGAGCTGATAAACTATGAGTGATAATGACCTCAGAGATCATCTCAGTGGATTGTTCTCCGACATCGTTCCCGAACCGGATTTGGAGACGGAGGCTGAGGCTGAGGAGGAGGAATTCCTCCCGCTAGAGGAAAGGGTCGTTTTCGGCCTCCTCGAAGATGATGTTGCCTTTGCCGCACCTGAGCGAACGGCGGCGGAACCAGCGCTATCGGCCCCGGTCGGGCCGGAAGGGAGCGGAGTAGAGGTAGACGTCTCCTCGAGGCGCGTGAAGAGAAGCGCAGCGACTCCTTCCTGGAGGATAACGCTGGGGAAACGGAGCATCAGTATTCTCAGCCTCCTGCTGTACGGAGTGCTTATTCTCGGAGGCGCCCCTCTCGTTTTCTTACTGGTCCGCTTCATTTGGCAGGGAGAGGTGGCCTGGTCGAGTTTGCCTTTCTGTCTCACGTTCTATACGCTGGCTGTCGTGGTAACGCTGGTACAATGGTTTTTTAATTCTTCCCTGTCGAAAACTGCCCAGGAGGTAGAGGAGCGGCTCGGCGAGGCGCTGCGCTTGCGGACGTTTCTCGAGGGTCGGGTGCAGGAGATAGCCACCGCCAACGCTTCGTTGCAGAGACGGGTCTTGCAACTCCAGGCCGGAACCGAGATTTCCCGCTCGGTCATTGCGATACTGGAACTAGACAGATTGCTGCCAGAGACGGTCAGCTTGATCCGTGACCGCTTTGATCTCTATCACGTTGGCCTCTTTTTGATTGACCAGGCCGTCGAGAGCGCCGATGGGATGTGGGCAGTATTGCAGGCGGGTACGGGTGAGGTGGGCTTCCAGATGTTGGCGCAGGGCCATAGGTTTGCGGTAAACGACGAGTCGCTGGTGGGGCGTTGCATCCTCGACGCTCGGGCCCGTATCGCTCTGGATAACGCTGCGGCGCACGATTGGCTGCGGTACGAGGACGAGTCGCTAGGCCCAGGTGAAGAGGCCCTACATCCTGGCGGCGCGATAGACGCCGTCGAGTACAATTCTCTATTGCCGAAAACGCGCTCGCAGATGGTCTTGCCACTGCTTGTTGACGGTCGGGTGATCGGCGCGCTGGACATTCATAGCACCGAGCGTGAGGCGTTCTCCAAAAGAGATATTCCCGCGTTTCAAGCGCTGGCCGATTACGTGGCGGCGGCCATCGGCAACGCGCGGGTATTTGCAGAGACCCGATCTCGCCTGGAGGAACTCGTCCAGAGTAGTATCCGTGAACAGCGATCCAGGCTGGCACCTTCTCGCTCTGTTCCGTTGTACGAGCGCGTGCGATCGGGCGTGCGGCCGTTTGGCGACGTCGTGCCGCCCGAAATCGAGCATGCGGTGACCGAGCGAGAGGCAGTGGTACGGTCCGACGTGAGCGCCGGCGGCCGAGAGTCCACACTGGTGGTGCCGGTTGCGTTGCGTGACCAGGTGTTCGGCGCGTTGGGGTTGCAGGAGGTGGAAACCGGGCGGCAGTGGACGGACGACGAGGTCGCTCTCATCGAGGCCGTGGCTACCCAGATGGCGCTGGCTATCGAGAACGCCCGCTTGTTAGAGGGCACCCGGCGGCGTGCCGAGCGGGAGCGCCTCACCTCCGACATCACCGCCCAGGTCCGAGCTTCGACCGACGTGGACACCATCCTGCGCACGGCGATCCGGGAACTAGGGCAGGCGTTGCGCGCGTCTGATGGAGCGATTCGGCTGGGCGGCGGTGATGCCGGCTCTCTGCTATCTGAAGAGTGACCGTGAAAGGACGCGGCAAAGATGGCGCACATGAACAGAGATACAATGTCTGAAGAGATACACCAGCCAGTGGTCAGGCGGAGTATTAGAACGCGGCTCGTGGTGCTGCTGTTAGGTTTAGCCACGGTGTCGGTGTTGACCGTCGGTTACTTGGGCGTTGACTCGGTACAGGACGTGGGTGAAAGCGCGCAGCGGATCAGCGCGGGGGCATTGCGTTCTCAGGCGGAAGAGTATTTGCGCCAGGTGGTCGTCGGTGATGCGCGGAGGAACGATCTCATATTGAAGCGGATACAAGGAGATGCCGCCAACCTGGCCCAGTACGCCGCAGGAATCTTTGGACAGCCCGACGCTTTCACCAGCGGCGCCTATTGGCGGGCCGAGGACCACATGTTCGTTGGTCCCGATGGCCAGTATATGAACGACGAGACTGGCGCGAGCAGCGTCTTTGTCCCCGATTTCGCGGACGTGGACGAGGAGCTGCAATCGCTTCTGGAGTTGAGCGCCTACCTGGATTTCGTCTTTGCCCCGACCTACGAGAATGACGCCAACACGGTGGCGATCTATCTGGGGATGGAGCGAGAAGTGACCCGCTATTACCCCAACGTCAATCTGGGTACTCTCATTCCGCCGGACTTTCAAATCACCCAGCGCCCCTGGTACGTCTCTGTCGTCCCGGAGAGCAATCCCGAGCGGGCGGTGGTGTGGTCGCCCGTCTACGTGGATGCCACCGGCCAGGGCCTGATGGTCACAGCCGCCGCTCCCGTATACGCCGGCGGGGACGAATTCGTGGGAGCTATTGGCATTGACGTCACCCTCGGCGACATCAGCGTCAGCATCGAAGAGACGCGGTTGCTTGGCAGCGGCTACTCCTTTTTGCTCGACGAGACAGGGCACGCCATTGTCCTGCCAGAAAGAGGGTATCGAGACATCCTGGGACGTGATCCCGAGCTCGACGAGGTGTGGGCCGATCTGAGTGGAGTGACGACAGAGTTCGCCCCTGTGCTGGAAGCAATGATGGCCGGCTCGGTTGGCTTTGACACTCTGGAGGTAGGTGGAACGGAATTGTTAGTCGCTTATGCCCCGTTGGAGAGCACGGGGTGGAGCCTGGCCAACGTCGTTGACGCCGAAGCGGTTCTTCAGACTGTGGGTACGTTGCAGACCGAGCTGGAAGCTTCATCCAAATCACTGGTGCTGGCGCGCATCTTGCCCCTTGGTGGAGGTATCCTCGCCGTAGCGACCCTGGTTGGCCTTTTCTTCACCGTCCGGCTGGTTGACCCCATCAAAAAACTGGCGACAGCCGCTGTGCGGGTTGGGGCCGGGGAGTGGGATGTTGCGCTTCCACCGGCGGGGGATGACGAGATCGGCGCGCTGGCTCGAGTGTTCGGGATGATGGTCGCCCAGATACAGGAATTGGTTTCAGGTCTGGAACAGCGTGTGGCCGAGCGCACGCGCACCCTGGAGCGCCGCGCTACTCAGATGGAGGCCGCGGCCCTGGTAGCCCGAGATGCTGCCGAGATCCGTGACGTGAACCAATTGCTCGACGAGACGGTACGGCTTATTTCTGAACATTTCGGCTTTTACCACGCCGGCATCTTTTTGCTGGATGACCAGGGGGAGTACGCGGTGCTGCAGGCTGCCTCGTCTAGGGGCGGGCAGCGCATGCTGGCGCGGGCGCACAAGCTAAAAGTGGGCGAGGTGGGCATCGTGGGATATGCGGCGGGGACGGGGAACCCTCGCATTGCGCTGGACGTGGGGGCCGACGCCGTCTTTTTCGACAATCCCGATTTGCCCGAAACTCGCTCAGAGATGGCGCTGCCGCTAAAGGTACGAGAGCGAGTGATCGGGGTGTTGGACGTGCAATCCACGGAAGGCGCGGCCTTTTCCAACGAGGACGTGGCAACCCTCCAGATCATGGCCGACCAGGTGGCGCTGGCCATCGAGAGTGCTCGTTTGTTGGACGAGAGCCGGTCGGCGCTGCGAGAATTGGAATCTCTCTATGGACGAAGGACGCGCGAGTCCTGGCAAGAGCGTGTAAGTGCCTATCGTTACACCGGTGTGAGAGTGGAGCAAGTCCCGTCGTTATCTCTCCCAGAGCTGGAGGACTCACTCTCCCGCCAGCAGCCGGCCGTCGTGCGTGAGGTTGACGGTCCCCGCTTGGTCGCCCCCATTCGCTTACGTGGGCAGGTTATTGGCTCCATCCTCCTGCGCCAGGAGCCTGACCAGGCCCCCTGGTCGTCGGATGAGCTGGCGTTGATTGACGAGGTCAGCACGCAGATCGGGCTGGCGCTGGAAAACGCCCGCTTGCTGGAGGAGACGCAGAAACGAGCAGAGCAAGAGCAAATGCTGGGCGAAATGACCGCCCGCTTTACTCGCTCCCTCGACGTGGATGGGTTGCTACGAGCCGCCGTGCGCGAACTGGGGCGCTTGCTGCCGGTCGAAGAGGTGTCGGTTCACGTGATCCCTCCCGAAGAGACTCGCTCGGCGCCAGCGGACGAGGAATGAGGAGGATTGATGACGATGCAGTGGCAATACAACCACTACGTGTTAGCCTTGGTCATAGTTGCGGCTATGTCGGCTGCCATTGCGTTCTTTGCCTGGAGACGCCGCCCGGCCTCCGGCGCTGCAGCGTTAACCTGGCTCATGCTGGCTGGGAGCGAGTGGGCACTGGTGTACGCGGTGGAAATGGCGAGTCTGAATCCGCCGATCAAGGTTTTGCTGTCTCAGGTGATGTACATTGGCGTTGTCAGCGTGCCAACGATGTGGTTCATCCTTACGGTGCAATACACCGGCCGGAAAAGATGGCTGACGCGCCGCAACCTGGTTCTCTTGATGATTATGCCGTTATGTACACTGCTGCTTGTCTGGACTAGTGGTGTGAACGATGGACACGGTTTGATCTGGCGCGAAATCGAGATTGATACCAGCGTCTCGCCGGCGATTTGGGACTTGACTCATGGCGTGTTTTTCTGGGTTTATCTAGCGTATAGCTACTTGTTGGTTCTGTCCGGTTCACTCCTCGTTTTCCAGTCGCTCATCCGTTCGCCCAAGCTGTATCGCGGACAGGCCGTCGCGTTGTTGATTGCTGCGCTAACGCCGTTGGCGGGGAATGTGTTGTACGTCTCTGGCCTCGTCCCGTTTCCGGGCCTGGACATCACGCCCTTTGCCTTTGCCTTGACCGGCTTGGCGATGGCCTGGGCTTTGTTTTACTTCCGGCTGTTGGACGTTGTGCCGGTGGCGCGCGAGGCCGTCATCGCAGGTTTGGCCGATGGCGTGATCGTGTTGGACGCGCAGGACCGTATCGTGGACCTCAATCCGGCCGCGGCACAAATCATCGGCCACCCGGTCGCAGAGGTCATCGGACAATCGGCCGGACACGTGTTGTTGGGTTGGGGCGACGAGGTCGGACGCTATAGTGATGTGACAGAGACGCGGGAAGAGATCGTTTTGGGTACAGGCGAGATGCAGCGCACTTTTGACTTGCGCATCTCTCCCCTGTCTGATAGGTACGGACAACTCACCGGCCGGCTGGTCTTTTTGCACGACATCACTGAGCGCAGACGAATTGAGGAGGTGCTGCGACGCCGGGCCGTGCAACTTCAGGCGGCGTCAGAGGTGGCCCGCGACGCCGCTGCCGTGAGCGAGTTGGACGAATTGTTGTCCCGAACCGTCAACCTGATACGCGAGCGCTTTGGATTCTACCACGTCTCCATTTTCCTGGTGGACGAGCGGGGCGAGTACGCCGTGTTGCGGGCGGCGACTGGCGAGATCGGCCGCCAGATGCTGGAGCAAGGGTATCGCTTGAAGGTGGGCCAGGAGGGCAGCGTTGGCTACGTCGCTGCGGTGGGTCTATCTCGCATCGCCCTTGACGTGGGCGCCGGCGCGACCCGTTTCGACGATCCGTTCCTGCCAGAGACCCGTTCAGAGATGACGTTGCCGCTGCGTGTGGGCAAGGACACCGTCGGCGCCTTGGACGTGCGGAGCCGGGAGGCGGAGGCGTTCGACGAGAACGATGTGACCGTCTTGCAGACGATGGCTGACCAGTTGGCAGTCGCCATTCAGAACGCGCGCCTGCTCGGCGAGATGCAGCACATGTTGCACGAACTCCAGGTGGCCTCCGGCCGCCACACCCGGGAAATGTGGCAGGCCGAACGGCCCAGAGGGTATCGCTATCGGGGATTGGGCGTTGAGCAACTCGCCGAGCGCCCCCCTGAGGTTGACCAGGCGTGGCAGTGCGGACGACCCGTAACCACTCCCCGGCCTGCAGCGGAAGGCGACGGGGGAGACGCTATCGGCAGCCTGGCCGTGCCTCTGAAGCTGCGCGATCAGGTGCTGGGCGTGCTCAACCTGCGCTTTAGGGACGAGGCTACTTCGCCCGAGATGGCCTCGCTGGTCGAAGAGTTGGCCGACCGGCTGGCGCTGGCCCTGGAAAGCGCCCGCCTGTTCGAAGAGACCCAGTCCCGCGCCCGGCGCGAGGAAACCATCCGCCAAATCACCGAGCAGATGCGTCGCGCCGTGGACGTGGAGACTATTTTGCAGACCACCATCGCCCGCTTGGGAGACGCCCTGGGCGCCCCCCGCGTATACGTCCGCTTGGGTACCGATGTCGAAGAGTTGCCCAACGACGATAGAGCGAGTTGAGAAATGGCATACGGCTCAACAGATACGTCGAGTTATTGATCGAGGAAATGACGATGAGTGAGACTTCTCTCGAAGAATACAAACGGCTGCTGGAAAAACAGGGACGGGCGTTGGTGCAAGTCATCCAATCCGTGGCCCTGGGAGACCTGGACGTAGAGGTCGAGATTCCGGAGGGAATTCAGATGCTCTCCGAGTTGGCCGCCGGGTTAGAGATGATGATTGACCGTCTGCGGAAGGAGAAGGCTGAGCAAGAGCGGGCAGCGGAGGGCCAGCGTAAAGCGTTGGCTGAGGCGTTGCAGACGACGCGCGAGCTGACCGAGGAGCGGGATGAGACCCGGAGGCGACTGGAAGAACAAACCGCTCTGCGGGAAGCGGGCCTCATCCTCACCTCTGCACTGGATCAGAGCACCGTGTTGACCCGCCTTGCCGAGCAGGTATGTCGGGCGGTAGATGGCACCAGCACCTACATTTCGTCCTACGATCCAGAGACGACGGCCGGCGTCGTCTTGGCCGAGTATTACGGCCCGGAAGCTTGTGCCAAAGAGCGCGTATCCGATCTGGGGGAATCGTATGGCGTCGAGGAAAGCGTCGCTCTCGTCAACGCCGGCGTTCCTCACCAATATCACGTGGACGACCCTGACCTGGCCGAGTTCGAACGGGCCGCGCTGCGGCAGTATGGAGGCCAATCAGTATTGATCGTTCCCTTGCAGCTCCGCGCTCGAACCATTGCCTATGTGGAGTTGTGGGATAGCCGAGGACGAAGGGAGTTCACGCCGGAAGAGATCGCCCTGTGCCAGAGCGTCGTGCAGCAGGCTGCCATGGCTATAGAGAACGCCCGCTTGATCGAGCAGACCCAGGCCCGCGTCCGCCGCGAGCAGGTGTTGCGCGAAATCACCACCCGTGTGCGTACCTTCACTGATTCTGATGTCATCCTGCGCGCCGCCGTGCGCGAGCTGGGCGCTGCCTTGGGACGGCCCGCTTTTGTCCTTTTGGGCAGCGCGGAGGAACTGTCGCCAGTGCTTGCGGAGGTGAACGACGACGACCAGGGGATGGCTTTGCGACAAGGAGACGAGTAGTATGCAAGAACTCGCAGCCAAGATCAGAGACGACCTGGATAGGTTGGCGGAGGAGTACGAACGGCTGTTGCTGGAAATTCCCGGCTATCCCGGTATGGCGCAGCAGGCCAGGAGCGAGGCGGCCCGCAATGCCGTCCAATTGGTCGCCACCGGCCTAGAGGCCGGGGATCAAGATATGTTCGTGCAGTTCGTCCAAGCTGTGGCGGTCGAACGGGCGGCCCAGGGACTTGAAATTGACTCCATACAACAGGCGTTGACCGCCCTGGTCGAGGTCGTAGAGCCTCTGCTCGACACTGTCGAGGCCGCCAGTTTTTTGTGGAAAGCGGTGATCCAAGTTAACACTACGCTCTCCCAGATGGCGATGGAGCGGGCGCGCTCTACCGAGGAGCGCTTCAAATTCCTCGCCGATAACATCACCGTTGGGGTCTTTGTTCACCAGGACGGCATCCTGCGCTACGTTGGGCGCGAGGGGGCGCGCATCCTGGGGTACGACGATCCAGCCCAAGTCGTTGGCCGCTCGATCCTCGATTTTGTGCATCCGAGCGAGCAGAAGCGCATCGCCGACCTGGCCCGTCGCCGCGTCGCCGGCGAGCCGGTTCCAGACCAGTACGAGTCTCGCTTTATCACCAGGGATGGCTCCCCTGTGGACGTGCATCTCTACAATACACTCATCGAGTACGAAGGCCGCGTTGCCACGCAGGGAGCGTTCGTAGACATCACCGCGCGCAAAGAGGCGAACGAGAGGGCTAGACGAGCACAGGAGGCATTACGGGCGATCGTTGACTCTATGCCGTTTGGCGTCATAGTCATCGGTAGAGACAAGATCGTTCGCCGCGCCAACCAGGCGGCTTTGGAGTTGATAGGGTGTGAATCGCAAGAGCAGATCGTTGGCAAGATCTGCCACGAGACTCTATGTCCGGCCGAAGTGGACAGATGCCCCATCCTCGATCTAGGACAGGAACTCGACAGGTCTGAGCGAGTGCTCGTGACCCGAGAGGGGGAGCGTGTTTCCATTCTGAAGAGCGTCGTTCCCGTGACGCTGGATGGGGAAGAGGCTTTGCTGGAGACTTTTGTAGATATTACCGAGCGCAAGCAGGCCGAGCAGTCTGTTGCCGAGCAGCAAGCTTTCCTGCAGCGCGTGATTGATGCTGATCCGAACTTTATCTTTGTAAAGGATCGCGAGAGCCGCTTCGTGTTGGTCAATCAGGCCGTGGCCGATGCTTATGGTTCGACCCCGGAAGAGCTGATCGGAAAATCGGATGCCGATTTCAACCCTAATAGAGAACAAGTCGAAAACTTTCACCGGGACGACCTCAGAGTCATAGACGACCAGCAGGAGAAATACATTCCCGAGGAACCGATTACCACAGCCTCGGGCAAAGTGCGCTGGCTGCAAACTATCAAGCGTCCCCTAGTAGACGAGGACGGCGTGGCCCGGCGTTTGCTGGGGGTTTCCACCGACATCACCGAGCGCAAGCGGCTCGAACAAAGGATTCAAGGGTCGTTGGATCGTCGTGGTCGCCAGGTGCAGACCAGCACCGAGGTGGCCCAGGAGATCGCCGCCGCCACCGAGTTGGAAGAACTGTTCCGCCGTGTGGTCACGTTGATCAAGGAACGCTTCGATTATTATCACGCCCAGATATTCCGCTACGAGCCGGCGCTGGATGCCGTGTTGTTGGTGGTAGGCTACGGCGAGACCGGCGAGCGGATGCTGGTCGCCGGCCACCGCCTGGAGCTGGGGCGCGGCGTGGTTGGCACAGCCGCCTTTACCGGTCAATCTGTGTTAGCCTCAGACGTGGCCCAGGACCCCGATTGGGTCCCCAATCCCTTCTTGCCGGATTCCCAGGGCGAGTTGGCCGTGCCCATCAAGTGGCGCGACGAGGTGTTGGGCATTCTCGATGTGCAGAGCGAGACCGCCGGTGCTTTGACCGAAGAGGATCAACTCTTGCTCGAAGGGTTGTGTGGGCAGATAGCCATTGCTATCCAAGACACTCGCTTGCGCTTGGAGATGGAGGAGAACCTGCGTGAGCTCGAACGACTCACTCGCGCCTCGATCCGCGAGGGGTGGGAAATCTCCCGGCGCGAGAGCGGTGCTGTGGGCTATCGCTTCGACGGGGCCAGCGTCGTCCCAACCGACGATTCATGGACGCGGGGACCGCAGGCCGGCGGCCGACCAACTGTCGCCACTCCTCTGGCGGTGCGCGGCGAGGTAATCGGCGCGCTGGGCGTGCAGGATGACCCGCGCCATCCCCTTTCTCACGAGGACCTGGCGCTGGTCGAATTGGTCGCGGAGCAGGTGGCCCAGGCGTTGGAGAGCGCCCGCCTGTTCGAGCAGACCCAGGTTGCGTTGGATCAGACCGACGTTCTATACCGCGTTGGCCAGGCGCTCAACGTCGCTGCCAGCTACGATCAAATCGTCGAGGCTTTGAAACTGCACCCCATCGTCCACCAGGCCAGCCGAGGCGGTATGGGTCTCTTTAACCGTCCGTGGAGCGCCGCCACTGCCGGGAGTCCGTCCGGTGATAGCGTGCCGGAGTGGGTCGACATGGTCGCCAGTTGGCACGCGCCCGATCAACAGGCCCTCGCTTCCGTCGGTACGCGCTACGAGTTGGAGGCGTTCCCGGTGGCGCGCCATTTTCGGCCGGACGAGCCTTTCATCGTCGAAGACATCGCGGACGATCCGCGGCTGGACGATAACATGCGCCAACTCTACCTGGGGCTCTTTCAGGCCCGCGGAACGATTTTCGTTCCTCTGGTGGCCGGCGAGCAGTGGATTGGCTGGCTCAACGTGCTGATGAACGAACCGGGCGCCTTTCCTGAGGATCAGGTGCGGAGCCTGATGACTCTGGCTGGACAGGCCGCCGTAGCTTTGCGAAACTTGAGCCACCTGGAGGAGATACGGACCCGCGCCCTTCACGAGCAATCTCTGCGCGAGATCGCGGCCCTCATTGCCGCCAGCCAAGACCTGGTGATGAGCTTGCCCGCTATCACCCAACACTTGCGCCAACTGGTCCCCCTGGACGTACTGACTCTGGCTACTTATACCCCCGGCGACCAGGAATACGTCCTCTTTGCTCCTTCCACCGGCGCGGATACGGAGGCCGATGACTTTGCCCTACCGGGTACTTATCTGCCGGTGGAGGGAACTTGTCCCGGTTGGGTCATCACTCACCGGGAGCCGTGGCTGGATGCGGACATTCGCCGGGAGATGCTTTTCCTGGAGGACGAACAGCTCGTCTCGGAGGGAATGATTTCGCGCTTATCTTTGCCGTTGCTGGTTGGGGAGCGGGTTGTCGGTGCCATCAACCTGGGCAGTAAACAGCCCGGAGTCTTTACTACAGAGCAGCTGCCGCTCCTGCATCAGGTGGCTGACCAGATGGCGCTGGCTTTGGAGCGCACTCGTTTGTTGCAAGAAACCCGCAATGCCCTGGCCGAGGCCGAGGCTACCCACCGCGCCTACCTGCAACGTGGCTGGCGCGACTATTTGCGCCAGCAGGAGGCGTTGCGGCGAGGGGCCTTCCTCTACGACCGGACGCAAGGAGCCGCCGTGCTGGACGGCTTGACCGAACCGGTAGCCGATCTCTGGCTGCCAGAGATGGAGCGCGCTTTGGCCCAGGGTCTCCCCACCGTAGCGGACATCGGTGGTGGCGAGGAGAAGCGAACGGGGTTGGCTATTCCCATCGTCCTGCGCGGTCAGACCATCGGCGTGCTGGGCATGGACGACCCCGCTGGCGAGCACGCCTGGTCTGAGGAAGACCGGGCCGTGATCGAGGCGGTCGGCCGGCAGTTGGCCCAGGCGCTGGAGAACGCCCGCCTGCTGGGAGAGACCCAATTGCGCGCGCAACGAGAGCGCATCATCGGCGACATCACCAGCCGCGTTCGCGCCTCTATGGATTTGGATAACATTTTGCGGACCACCGTCCGAGAGTTGGGTGCGGCCCTCGGCACCGATCGTGCCTTCATACGGCTGAACCCAGATGCGCAGTTACCTGAGAAACCCTAACGGTTTTCTGAAATCTCGGGTTGGGAGTAGCAAGCGATGGTAAAGACTAGCGATAAGCAAAAAACCGAGGTGCAATTGGTCGAAGAGTTGCAAGAGCCGGAGGAGCAGCGCAAGTGGGCCGTAGAGTCCTTGCAGGCGAGCGAGGAAAAGTATCGCGCGATTCTCGAGAACATTGAGGAAGCCTATTACGAGGTTGACCTGGCTGGCAATTTCACTTTCTTCAACTCTATGCTGTGCCAGATGCTAGGGTACACGGCCGATGAATTGATGGGCGCGAACTACCGACGTTATACGGACGATGTGTACGCCGATATGGTGTACCGGATTTTCAACAAGGTTTACCGCACCGGGGAGCCTACCAGGATATTGGATTGGGAGGTCAACAGTAAGGACGGGGCCAGGAAACTGGTCGAGTCATCCGTGTCGCTGATCCGTGACGCTGCGGGCAAGCCCGTCGGGTTCCGTGGTATCGTTCGCGACGTCACCGGGCGCAAGTGGACGGAGGCCGAAATCGTCAAACTCAATCGCGAGCTGACCACCCTCAATAGGGTTGGTCAGGCCCTCACCTCCGCTCTGGATCTGGAAGAGACGTTGACCCTCATCACCGAGCAAGTGACCAATTTGCTGGGAGTAGAGGCGACCTCGGTGATCCTTCACGACGAGGTCCAGGATGACTTGTGTTTCGCTGCCGCGTCCGGCAGTGGTGCGGATTTCATACTCAATGCCCGCTTTGAATTGGGCCAGGGTATCGCCGGCTGGGTCGTACAGCACGGTGAAGCGGCGGTGGTACCCGACGTATCCCGGGACGTGCGTTGGTTTCGTGATTTTGATCATAAGAGCGGCTTGGAAACTCGCTCGATCTTGTGTGTTCCCTTGCGAGCCAAAGGACAGATCATTGGCGCTATTGAGGCGGTAAATAAGTGGGATGGCGATTTTGACCAGGATGATTTGCGGCTTTTGACCTCACTGGCGGCGCCGGCGGCCACCGCTATCGAAAACGCCCGCTTGTTCGGGCAGTCACAGGCTCGCGCCGAGGAATTGGCGGTACTGAACGAGTTGGGGCAGGCCCTCACCGCCCACCTCGACGTCGAAGGAGTGCTGGACGAAGCTTACCGGGGTGTCTCGCGCTTGATGGATACCACTAATTTTTACGTCGCCCTTTGCGAGCCGGGTGAGGAGGAGGTTACGTTCGCCATAGATGTGCTCGAGGGAGAGGTGCGGAGGTCGCGCGAAACCCGCAGGGCCGGTCGTGGCCTGACCGAGCACGTCATTCAAACCCGCGAACCCTTGCTCATCGAAGAGGAGCTGCCCGAACGGTTGGAAGAGTTGGGAATTGCGTTGATTGGACGGATTGCTCTCTCCTGGCTGGGGGTGCCCCTCGTCGTCGGCGACCAGGTGCTAGGCGTGATGGCCGTGCAGAGTTACACCAGGCCCCGTCTCTACGGCCAGCGCGAGCGAGATTTGCTGGTCTCTGTTGCCAGCCAGGCAGCTATCGCCATTGAGAATGCCCGATCGTACGAGCAGGAACAGGCCCGCGCCAAAGAACTGGCCGTGCTTAACGAGCTGAGCCAGTCTCTCACCGCCAGCTTGAGCGTGGAGGATGTGTTGGAGGAGGCCTACCGGCAGGCCGCTCGCCTGGTGGACACGACCAACTTTTACATCGGCCTCTACGACTCGGATAAGGAAGAAGTGGCTATTCCCTTCATCGTCTCCAAGTCGGAGATTGACCGTCACATCACCGTCGTTCCTGCGGACCAGGGCTTTACCGGCTATATCATCCGCAATCGTACCGCCGTGTTAGTCGAAGAGAACGTGATCGAATGGTTGGAGGAGAACGGGATTAGCGTGATAGGGGAGCCGGCTCTTTCCTGGCTGGGAGTACCTCTGATCGTCGGCGACCAAGTGCTAGGAGTTATGGCCGTTCAGAGCTATATCACCCCCCGCCTCTACGGCGAGCACGACCGCAAGTTGCTGACGGCCATTGCCGGGCCGACGGCTATCGCCATCCAGAACGCCCGGTTGTACGAGCAGGCGCAGCGCGAAATCGGAGAGCGCAAGCGGGCGGAGGCGGAGGTGCGACGGCGAGCGGAGCAGGCGGCGCTGACCTACAAGGTGGGCCAGCGCGTCAGCGGCGAACTGGCGTTGGACGAACTGCTATCCGAAATCGTGATTGCTGTGCACGATGCCTTTGATTACTATGGCGTGATGTTGTTGCTCGAGGGAGAAGCAGGTTTTCTGACCCTGCAATCCGCGGCTGGCGGCTATATTGACGTTCTTCCAACAGATATCGAGATCGCCGTTGGGGAGGGAATGATAGGGCGCGCGGCGGCCAGTGGTGTGGCCCAAGTCAGCAACGACGTCAGCCAGAACCCCTATTACGTGCGCAACGCGAATGAGGATACAAAATCAGAGTTGGCCGTGCCCATCGAGAGCGGCGGCAGGGTCATCGGCGTGCTCGATCTCCAGAGTGACGAGCTGGACGCCTTCGACGAGACCGACGTGATGTTGATGGAAACGCTGGCCGATCAAGTGGGTGTGGTGATCGAGAACGCCCGCCTGTACGAGGAAATCCAGCGTGAGTTGGCCGAGCGCGAGCGGATGGAAGGGGTGTTGCAAGAAACGCACGAGGAGCTAGAAAAATATACAACCATCCTGGAGCGCCAGACCGCGCGACTGCGAGTGGGGGCCGAGGTGACCCGCAAAGTTTCCGCTATCCTCGATGTGCGACAACTTCTCGAAGAGACGGTGCGCCTCATCTCTAATGAATTTGGCTTTTACCACTCGGCAGTCTTCCTGGTGGGCGAGTCCGGCGAGTATGCCATCCTGCGCGCCGCTTCGTCCGCAGGGGGGCGCCGCATGGTGGAGCGAGGTTACCGGGTGCCGCTTGGTGGGAAAGATGCCGTGGGCTACGTCGCAGCGACAGGTGAACACTGCATTGCCCTCGATGTGGGTGAGGGTGCCGCGATGCTTCCCTTTGATCGGGGGGGAGCTGTTGCTTTCAATAACCCCGACTTATCTGACACCCGTTCGGAAATGGCGCTGCCCCTGAGGATGCGTGGTCGCACCATCGGCGTGCTGGACATTCAGTCCACTCAAGAGGCTGCTTTCTCCGAGGAGGACGTGGCGGGGTTTCAGACGCTGGCCGACCAATTGGCCGTTTCCATAGATAACGCCCGCCTGGTAGAGCGCACAGGAGAACAGTTGCGTGAGCAGGAACGTCTCTACGGTGAGTACAGCGCCTCCGCCTGGGCCGAGTTGCTGTCGCCCGTTCGACCGCTGGGTTACATCTACGATCGCATTGACGTCTCGCCGATATTGGATTCGCCGGCGCCGCTTGATTTGGCCCCGCAGCGCGTCGAGGCGGAGACGACGGGCGCAATATTGACCATGCCCCTCAAGGTGCGGGGTCGCACGGTCGGCATCCTGGGCGTAGAAGAGAGCGATGCCGCCCGTGAGTGGTCGTCTGAAGAGGTCGCCATCGTCGAGGCAGTGAGTGACCAGGTAGCCATGGCGCTGGATAGCGCCCGTTTGTTTGGAGAGGCCCGCACTCGCGCCGAGGAGTTGGCCGTGTTGAACGAGTTGGCTCAATCTCTCACTGCCCGCCTGACCGTGGACGATGTGCTGGAAGAGACTTACCAGGGCGTGTCTCGCTTGCTGGATACCACTAACTTTTACATCGGTCTCTACGACCCACAAAAGAACGAAATATCCTTTCCTTTTAACATCACCGAATCGGCGGTGGACGAACAGATCGTCGCCATCTCGGCCGATCAGGGGTACGCTGGCTACATAATGCGGAACCGCACGAGCCTGCTCCTCACGGAGGACACCATAGAGCAGGTAGTGGAGCGGACGGCCAAGATGGGTATTGAGCATATCGGGCAGTTGGCCCTTTCTTACCTGGGAGTGCCGTTGGTGGTCGGCGACCGGGTGCTGGGGGTCATGGCGGTTCAAAACTATACCGTGCCCCACGTCTACAGCGAGCACGACCGGAACTTGTTGACGGCCATCGCCAGCCAGGCGGCCATTGCTCTTCAGAGCGCCCATCTTTTCGAGGAAGCGCAACGGAGGGCGGCTCAGTTGGCGGCGGCTGCCGAGGTCGCCCGGGACGCCACAGCCATCCTGGAAGTGGACCAGTTGCTAGACGAGACGGTGCACCTCATCTCGGAACAGTTTGGTTTCTACCACGCCGGCGTGTTTTTGCTGGACGAACGGGGCGAGTACGCCGTTCTGCAAGCGGCCTCTTCCGAGGGCGGGCGCCGCATGTTGGAGCGGGGGCACAGACTGAAGGTCGGCGAGGTTGGCATCGTCGGCTACGCCGCGGCCACGGGAGAACCTCGCGTCGCTCTGGACGTGGGACAGGATGCCGTGCACTTTGCCCACGACGATCTCCCCGATACCCGTTCGGAGATGGGATTGCCGCTCAAAGTGCGGGAGAGAGTGATCGGCGTGCTGGACGTTCAATCTGACCAGACGGCCGCTTTCTCCGCTGACGACGTCGCGGCTTTGCAGACGATGGCCGACCAGTTGGCTATTGCCATTGCCAACGCTCGCTTATTTCAAGAGACCCGCTCCGATGTGTTGCGCCGCGCCCTCATCAACGAGGTGCTCCAGGCCGCTACCGCTTCGCTGGATCCAGAGGAGTTGCTTCACCAGGCCGGAGAGGTCATCTCCCGGCGACTAGAGTCGCCCACCGCGCTCTTTGTCTGGGAGGCGGAGGATAAAGTGTTCCGTACGGTCGCCGTCCACGACTCCCAGGCTGCCGACGTCTCGTTACCTGGGGTATTTCAGCAAGTGACTCGCGGGGTAGCCCCGGTTCTCTTTGAGGCGGCGGAGAGTCGGCGCACTGCCGTTTTGGAGCTGACCTCCGATGCAAGCGGCCCGTTGGTCACTGCGGCCAGGTGGGCGCGGGCGCAATCCATCATTTACGTTCCTCTGATATCCCGTGATCAGGTACTGGGTTTGCTTGGTATTGGGAAACTCGAGGAGCAGCCTGTCGTGGACGTCGAGTTCACCGAACTCGTGGCCGCCAACCTGACCGTGGCCGTGGAAAACGCCCGCTTGTACCAGGAGGCAGTGCAAACCGCCGAACGCCTGGCAGAGGTAGACCGGCTCAAGAGCCAATTCCTGGCTAACATGTCCCACGAACTGCGCACACCGCTCAACTCTATCATTGGTTTCTCGCGGGTCATTCTCAAAGAGATTGATGGCCCGCTTACCGATATGCAGCGCACTGACCTGCAATCTGTCTACGATAGCGGGCAGCATTTGTTGGGGTTGATCAACGATATCCTGGAAGTGGCCAAGATAGAATCTGGCAGGATGGATTTGGTCTCGGAAGTGGTGAATTTACAGGATATTATCAGGGGCGTCATGTCAACCGCCATCGCGCTGGTCAAGGACAAGCCCGCCGTCGAATTGCAGCAGTCTGTTCCCCAAGACCTGCCCACGATTATGGGCGACACGCGGCGTATCCGCCAGGCGATCCTCAATCTCGTCTCGAACGCTGCCAAATTCACCACGGAAGGCTTTATTCGTGTGGAAGCCGAGGTTGTAGATACCGAGGTGATCGTCTCTGTGGCCGATAGCGGTGTCGGCATCCCGCCAGACAAGATTGATATGATCTTTGAGCCTTTCACTCAGGCCGACGCATCCACTACCCGCGAGACTGGGGGCACGGGGCTGGGCCTTTCCATCACCAGCAGCTTTGTCGAGATGCACGGCGGTCGTATGTGGGTGGAGAGCGAGGTGGGTAAAGGCTCTACATTCTACATGGCATTGCCCATTCATACCCTCTCTTCTATTGAGGAACAAGTGGAGGAGGAACAGCCAGAGTTAGAGCCTGGACAAAGAGTCGTTCTCTGCGTAGAGGATGACGAAGGAGTCATCACCCTCTTCCGCCGTTACCTGAGCAAGCGGGGCTACAGGGTAGTCGGTCTCTCCAACAGTATGATGGCGTTGGAACGAGCGCGAGAGTTGCAGCCGTTCGCCATAACGTTGGACGTGATGATGCCCGGCAAGGATGGCTGGCAGGTCGTTCAGGAGTTGAAGGCTGATCCTGCGACCAGCGATATTCCCGTTATAATGTGTACCATCGTAGGCGAGGAGGAGCATGGCCTTAGCCTGGGAGCGGCCGATTACTTGATCAAGCCGATTCTCGAGCAGGACTTGTTGGCTGCGCTGAATCGTCTGGACCGGCAGGATGAGCGACACTTGGTGTTGGTGGTGGATGACCTGCCGGAAGATCGAGATCTGTTGAGCCGGATGATCGAGAGCCAAGAGGGATACGAGGTTATGGGGGCCGGCGGCGGCGAGGAGGCCATCGCCATGATCCGGCAAACGTTGCCCGATATTATTATTTTGGATCTGATGATGCCAAACGTGGATGGTTTTGCAGTACTCGAGGCGGTCAAGACAGACGAGAACACTCGCTCTATTCCCATCATCGTTGTAACCGCCAAAGATCTGACCCCAGAGGAGCGCGAGGTCCTGACCGGTGAGGTAGAGTCCCTGCTCCACAAAGGAATCTTTGACCGGCAAGAGTTACTGGCAGACGTGGCAGGGGCGCTGGAGCGCCTGAGAGGCAAGGTAGGAGACTGACAAAGATGAAACAGAACGGATTCAACCACCGGGTTTGGCTGGAATGTGCGGATTGTGGGCACCGCACTTTGTTTGTTCGTCCGCTGAGGGCGTGTGAAAAGTGTGGCGGGCAATGGCTCGACGCGACTTATGATTATGACCGTATTCGGGAGCAATGGCCGGCCGTGTTGAGCAAGCGCCCTTTCGACATGTGGCGCTATCGGGAACTCTTGCCTTTGCGCGACGACGTCAACAAGGTGACGATGGGGGAGGGTGGAACGCCGCTGCTCCACGCCGTCAACCTGGGAGTGATGCTCGGCGCTCCCCACATCTACTTCAAAGACGAGCGGCAGGGGCCGACCGGTTCGTTCAAAGACCGGCAGGCGGCGTTGGCTATTTCGGTGATGAAGGAGCACGGTGTGACTGAGGCGATCGTCGCTTCTACAGGCAACGTTGCCATTTCCTACTCGGCCTACTCTGCGCTGGCCGGTATCAAGATGTGGACTTTTCTCACCAGCCTGGTGCCATCTGAAAAGATGCGCGAGGTGGCGCTTTATGGGAGTGAGGTCGTCAAAGTGACCGCCACCTACGATCAGACCAAGCGAGTGGCGGCCGATTTTGCCGAGCGTAAAGGGATCTTTCTCGACCGGGGTATTCGGAGCATCGCGGCCCGCGAGGCTATGAAGACCGTCGCTTTCGAGATGGCCGAGCAGTTACCCCTGCTGGTTGGCTCCGGCGCTACCCCCTGGCGCGCGCCCGATTGGTACTTTCAGGCCGTCAGTGGGGGAATGGGGCCGGTAGGTGTGTGGAAAGCTTACCAAGAGTTGATAGAGTTGGGTCTGGTGGACAAGGCGCCCAAATTAGCTTGCATCCAGGCCGCCGGCTGTGCACCGATGGTACACTCCTTCGACAAGGGCTTGGAGGAGGCCGAGCCGATCCTCAACCCTCAGACGTTGGTCATCACCATCGCCACCGGAAACCCCGGCCCGGCCTATTCTTTCTTGGCTCGTGTCGTCCGGGAGCACGGAGGGGCCTTTGAGTCCGTGACCGACGAGGAGACTTTCCGCGCTATGCACGTGATGGCCAAGTTGGATGGCGTCTCGATGGAACCGGCGGCGGCGGTCGCTTTCGCCGGGTTGTTCAAGTTGCTCAGTAAGGGTATAATAAAACGTGACGAGGTCGTGGTCGTCAATTGCTCCGGCCATACCTTCCCGGTCGAAAAGCACCTGCTGGGCGGCGAGTGGGCGAGGACGGTGGAGGTGCCCTCTGAGAAGCCTACCGTCGAAGAGGGATTGTTAGGTTCTTTGGAACAACTGGATGGCCGGGTACAGAGCATCGCCATCATTGAGGATAACCCTCAGGCTACGCTGTTGTTGCGACGTATCCTGCAAACCAGGGGAGAGCATCGGGTTTTCGAGGCGCACGATGGGGCCGAGGGGTTAGAGTTGGTGCGCCGCGAGCGGCCTGACTTGGTCTTGTTGGACCTGATGATGCCGGGTATGGATGGCTTTGAAGTGCTGGACGCGCTCAAGGCCGACGAAGACTTGAGAGACGTGCCGGTGATTGTCATCACGGCCAAAGAGTTGACCGCCGCCGAGCGGCAGCGCCTCAGTGGAAGGATTGACAAATTGATGCAGAAGGGTTCCTTTACCGATGAAGAACTGTTGGAGGAGATTCTCAAGCGGGCATCATGATCGCTAAGGACAGTACAAAGATTCTCTACGTAGAGGACGATCCATCTAGCGCGACTTTGATGCGTCGCCTGCTCGAAAGCGAGGGCTACCGGGTCGTGCACGCCTCGGATGGCCTCTCCGCCATAGAGGTTGCCAGGTGCGAGTCGCCTGACCTGATCCTGATGGATATAAACATCGGTGGATTAGATGGCTACGAGTTGACCACTCTCCTGCGCTCCATCGAGGAACTGGAGCACGTGCCCATCGTGGCCGTTACTGCCGCCACGTTGGATGGCGACCGAGAGCGTGCGCTCATTGCCGGATGCACCGGCTACATCCCCAAGCCGATCAACGTGGACGAATTCCCGAGCCAGGTGTATTCCTTTCTCCAGGGGACGAAGGAAGAGATCGAGTCTGCGGAGGAGAAGAGCGAGTACCTGGTCGAGTACAGCCGTAGCCTGGTGGATCGGTTGGAGAGCAAGATCCGCGAGCTGGAGGGGGCGCATGCCGAGTTGCAGCGCATCGAGAAGGTAAAGTCGGACTTTATCATCCTGGCCAGCCACGAGCTGCGCACGCCGATGACGTGCGTCTATGGTTACATCCAGATGTTGCTCGCCAACCCGGATATTCCCGGCGATGCCGACGAGGAGGGCAGCGCCCGCAACTTGCTCCACCGCATCGCCTCCGCCACACACCGGCTTGGGCTGGTCTTTGACGAGATCCGCAACGTTTCCCTCATTGACGCCGATCGCCTGGATCTGGCCTGGGAGCCGGTGCCCCTCAGGTCGCTGATCCGCAACGTGGTGAACAGTCTGGAGAAGGTTGATCCAATGCGGGATTTGAAATTCGATTTTGAGGGAGTTGATGATCTACCGGTGCTCTATGGGGACGATAAGCGTTTGCACCAGGCGCTATGGAATGTCATCAGTAACTCGATAAAGTACACGCCCGACGGCGGACACATACGCATCGTGGGCCGTCAAATTCAGGATACGGTGCATCTATCTATCCAGGACAGCGGCGTGGGTATTCCTCCGGGGGAGCAGGAGCACATATTCGATCACTTCTACGTGTTGGAGGATACCAGCTTTCACCACACCAGTAAAACGGCGTTCAAGGGGGGAGGGTTAGGGCTGGGGCTTACCGTGGCTCGAGGCATCATCGAGAATCACGGCGGCAAGATTTGGGTGGAAAGCGAAGGGTACGACGAGGAGCGGTTGCCGGGCAGCACCTTTCACATTCTCCTGCCGTTGCGTGAAGCTTCGCTCTCGTTGTACGATACATCTATTCCAGCTTCCATTCCAGGGGAACATTACCCTCTGCCAGATGCATCCCTGGATCGCGAGACATCAGAATCAGACTGACCCCCAGCAGCCCGCTCCCCAGCCACTGCACGAGTGTCATCCGCTCGCCCAGCAACAAGAAGGCCAGCACCAGGCTGACTGTGAGTTCCAGTAGGCCGGCCAACGCCGTCTCAATTCCTCCCAGCCGCTCCAGCGCGAAAAACATTGTCAACCGAGATAGGGCGGTCGTCAGGCCCAGCGCCAGTATAGCCTCCCATCCGGTGGTCGTTATAGTCTCCAGCGGCTCCGCTTGTATCACCCGCGCGATGCCGACTATGCAGGCCATGGTCGTCAGGATGTAGAGCGCCGCCTTGCGCGCCGGCACGTCGGTCAGCACCCATTGACCCAGCACCAGATGCCAGCCATAAGTCGCTGCCGAGGCGACCATCAGCGTCACCCCTAGCCAGTTCAGTTCTCCGGTACCGGCGCGCGTCAGCAAATAGATGCCCAGTGTGGAGAGCCCAAGCCGCGCTACGGTGAGGCGCGTCAATGGCTGCCCGGACGCAAAGAGGAAAAGCACCACCCACAACGGGTAGAGAGTGTTGAGCAAAGAGGCGCGGGAGGCATCTATGTGTAGGAGGCCCGTGTAGTAGAGCAGCGACCCAAAGCCGTTGACTGCGCCTACTCCGATACAGCCGATGAGATCACGCCAGGATATGATGATTTCGCGGCGCCAAAAGATCACGAAAGCCAGCCAGAGAAGCAATGCTGCTACCACTGTGCGGAAGGCCACCAGCGTATATGGCGTGACGCCATAGGCATAGGCCATCTTGCCCAGAATGGGCGCCCAGCCCAAAAAGAAGCTGGCCACAACCGTGGCTGCGACTCCCTGACGTTGTTCACGGCTTAGACTAGACATTTCATCTCCGGCCGGCTCTGCTTCCGTGTTGTGTTGTTGACCTACCTGTGTTACACTCTTGGCGATGAGCGGGAAACAAAAACTAATCGTAGCAGTTTTGGCAATTGCCAACGCTGTCTTGATCCTGGCTCTGGCGAGGCTGATGCTACGCCCATTCGATGCCGTTACCTCGCCTCTGCCTACGCCCTGGATCAAGGCTTCCGCGTCGCCTCCTGGATCCGAGGGAGGGGCCGCATCGTTCCCTCACGAGGTCTGCCGATGGGAGGCGGCTCAGATGCTGGCCCAGGCCGGGCTGGCCGGTACGGCGGCGCTTGTTTCCGATGGCTCACTTTGTTTCGAGATCACACATTCTCTCCCGCCAGGCGCAGAGGCCGACTCGGCCGCTCAGTCAATTTGGGCGGTCTTTGACGTCGCACTGGCCTTGCAAGAGCGCGATTGCGCGTTCACCCAGATCGAGGTCACTGTCCTGGCTCGGGGGGCTCAATCCGACGTGCGGGTCGAAGCGAGCGTCGGCGCGGCCGACCTGGCGGCCTTTGGCGCTGGCGAGTTGAGCGAGGATGAACTCATCGAGCGCGTGACGTACACTGTTTTTGTTCAATGACCAGCTCCCGGTCAAATATCTGTTCCAACAGCGACCCCTTGGCTAGCGCCTGCTCTCGCTCCGCTTCCGCGTACCCGCGCGTGGCGCAGCGCACGGTTATCTGCTGGGGCGAGAGCTCGCACGTGAGTTCTTCCACGACGTTGCGATGGGTGCGATCCAGCCCATCGGCCACCCGCAGGAGCGCGGCCAAAATGGTCACGCTGCGCCGCTCCTCTGCGTCCAGTGCGGCAAAGTGCTCGTGCTTATCTTTTGGGAGTGCTCCGCGATGGTAGCGGGCGATTGAGCCAATGATGTGTCGCTCTTGCCTGTCGAATGGCAGGTGGGGTGTTTCGAGAATGATGCGCAAGCTGGTTTTGTGATGCCGCTGCTGTCCCTCGATCCAGCCGATGTCGTGCAGCAGGGCGCCGCATCTCAGCCAGAAGCGTTCCTCCGCGCCGAGGCCGTGCAGGGATTGCAGCTCGTCGAACAGCTGCAGGGCCAGCCGCGTCACCTGGTAGGAGTGTTCCACCTCGTAATCGCAGCGCTCTGCCAGTTGCAACACTGCCTTTAGGCGACGCTCTTGCTCCTCCTGCCACAGAGATGCGCCCGCAGCGGACGTAGCCCGCGTTTCCGGCGTTTCTCTGGGATGTCGTTTATCCACCATGACCGTGTCCAGATCGCGGCCCTGGAGCAGCATTTGGGCGAACGCTTCCGGCAACCCACACTCGCGGATTGCGGCCGCTGCCCCGTCCACGTCGTACGCCAGCCGAAAATGCTCCACGTGGACGTCTGGCCCTGCTTTGCCTGGCCCTATTTCCAGGACGGCGTAGCAAGCGCGAGGGTCGCCGTCGTCGGGCCGGCCCACGCTGCCGGTATTGACGAACCACACGCCCTCCACCTGACGTGTGAGGGGCCGGTGCGAGTGCCCGCAGACGATCACGTCGGCGCTCGCCGCGTGCGCCAGTTCGCGCAGCCGCTCATCCGGGGTATCGGAGGTGATGGGTTCCTCGTTCGAGACGGGACTTGCGTGTGTCAGCAGGATGTGCAGCCCTTTTACTTGCAATCGTATTTCCTGGGGCAGGGAGCGCAGGTAGTCGTGGTTCTCTGGTGAGAGATGGTCGTGGGTCCATTGGAAGGCCAGGAATTTTTCTGCCCGTTTGCTCTTTTGCCACTTTTGCCTTTTTTCCTCGAACTCCAGCACTTTGAGGTCATAGTTGCCCACGATGCTGACCACTCGTTCCTGTCGCAGCAACCGTATCACCTGGTTGGGAAAAGCGCCATAGCCGACCAGATCGCCCACGTTCCAGATTGCCTCTACGTTGCGCTGGCGTGCGTGTTCCAGCACCACTTCCAGCGCCGGCAAGTTAGCGTGGACGTCTCCGATCAGGGCTAACCTGGCGCGCGAGTCATTCTTCACCATGCCATATTCCCCGCTGCTCGATCATCCACATCTGAGAATTTAGCTTCGGCCCGTCAGGTTGCGGACGCGCGCGTCTGTAGCTGCCATCGGGCAACAGTCGCCGGGCTTGCACGTTATCCCTCAGGTGAACACCGAGAATGTGGTCGCGCAATGCGTCCCGCAAATTGGGGTCATCCACCGGAAACAACTGCTCTACTCTGCGGTCGAGGTTGCGGGGCATCAGGTCGGCGCTGCCCACAAAGATCTCTTCCTCGCCATCGTTACGGAAGTAGAATATGCGGGGATGCTCCAGAAAGCGCCCCACGATAGAGGTGACGGTGATGTTCTCGCTTACTCCTGGCACTCCTGGCCGTAGGCAACAGATGCCCCGTACCTGCAAATCCACCTTCACCCCTGCCTGTGAGGCCCGGTAGAGCGCCTGGATGCACTCTTTATCCACCAGGGAATTCATCTTGAAGGCCAGGTAGCCCTCCCCGTGCTGCTCGTGCCGCTCGATCTCGCGCTCGATGCGCGCCAGAATCTCTTGCCGCATCGTCCCTGGGGCCACCAATAGCTTGCGGTATTCTTGCTTGGTGGAATAGCCGGTGAGGGCGTTGAACAGATCCGACACGTCCGCGCCGATCTCGGGGTCACATGTAAAAAAGCCAATGTCCGAATAAAGCCGGGCGGTGACGTCGTTGTAATTACCCGTGCTCATGTGGACGTAGCGCGTGATGCCGTCTCCCTCGCGACGCACCACCATGAGGAGCTTGCAGTGCGTCTTGAGCCCCACCAAGCCATAGACTATGTGTACCCCCGCCTGTTCCAGCGCCCGCGCCCACACGATGTTGTTCTCCTCGTCGAAACGGGCCTTTAACTCCACCAGCACGGCCACCTGTTTCCCATTCTCGCGCGCTTTCATCAGCGCTGCCACGATCGGCGAATTCGGGCCGACCCGGTACAACGTTTGCTTGATCGCCAGCACGTCGGGGTCCCGTGCTGCTTGATGGACGAAATCTATTACCGGGTCAAAGCTGTCGTAGGGGTGGTAGAGTAAAATATCGCGGCGGCGGATCACGGAAAAGATGTTCTCCTCCGGGGCCAGAGCCGGCGGCACCGACGGTTGGAAGGGCGGATCCTTCAATTCGGGGCGGTTTACGCGGGTCAACTCCATCAGGGCAGCCAGCCCGATGGGGCCATCCGCCGTGTATACCTGGTAGGGCGCCAGGCCCAGGTTGGCGACCAGGATGTTGCGCACCTGTTCCGGCATGGTATTATCCACCTCTAGCCGTACCGCCGAACCAAAGTGACGCATGCGTACACTCTCTTGAATGGCGATCAGCAGGTCGGCGGCCTCGTCCTCTTCGATTTCCGGGTCGGCGTCGCGGGTGACACGGAAAGGATAGGCGTTCACGATTTCCAGGCCGGGGAAGAGCTTGTCCAGATTAGCGACCACCACTTTCTCCAACCACACAAAGTTGTTGGACGTAGCTTCCGTCACCAACCCCAGTTTTTGATATTCGTCGGCCGTCTCCTCGCTGGGGATGCGCAGCAGGCGGGGGAACATGTTGGGCACCTTCAAACGGGCGAACCGCTGGCCGTTCACTGGATCGTTGATCACTACCGCCAGGTTGATGCTGAGGTTGGAGATGTGGGGGAAGGGATGACCTGGGTCGAAGGCCAGCGGTGTGAGGGCGGGGAATATCTCTTGCTCAAAGTGCTTGCGGAGCAGCTTGCGCTGCTTGCGCTTCAGTTCGTCGTAAGTGAGCACTTTGATCCCGGCCTCGCGGAGTTTCGGCAACAGGTCATAGTGCCAGCAATCGTATTGCCGCGCCAGTTCCGGGAGCAATTCTCGACGAATAGCGGCCAATTGCTCCGCCGGTGTCATGCTCTCGAGAGGCGCTGCCAGGGGGCCGGCCTCCAATTGCCTCCGCAAGCCGGAGACGCGGATCATAAAGAACTCGTCCAGGTTGCTGGAAACGATGGACAGGAACTTTACCCGTTCCAACAGGGGATGGCGCTCATCCAGCGCCTCCTCCAGAACCCGGTGGTTGAACTGGAGAAAGCTCAGCTCGCGATTTATATAAAGATCAGGGTCGTTCAGATTTGGGCCCTTTTTGTCTTTCTGGGAGCTGGTTTGCGGCTGGCGGTTCTCTTTTTTTTCGGCATTGCTCTGTCCTCGGCTGGGGGTGGCAGACGGTAGACAGGGGAAGACAATTCCCAGTCTCGAGAGAAAAGGCCGGGGTATTCTCTGTTTACCGTCTGCCGTTCGCGGTCTACTTCTTTTTCTTCTTCTTATCTTTCTTGTTCTTATCTTTCTTCTTGCTCATAGCTTTGACCTCCGTAGATTAATAGAGTTCCCTAATTGGAACCCTCAGCGCTACTTGCTTTTTTCTTCTTTTTGGTTCTCTTGACTTTTGGAGTCGCGGGTTGATAGTCGAGTTCCTTGCTCAAGACCTGGACGAGCGTGCGCAACGCTTTGACTCTGGCGAACCACTTGTCATTCCCCTCCACCACCGTCCAGGGAGCCGTAGCCGTGCTGGTTTTGAGCAGCATGTCCTCCACGGCCAATTTGTACTGATCCCACTTCTCACGGTTGCGCCAATCCTCGTCGGTGAGCTTCCATTTTTTGTGGGGGGTGTTCTGACGCTCCTGGAAGCGGCGCATCTGTTCATCCTGGCTGATGTGGATCCAGAACTTGACCATGATCATTCCAAAATCGACCAACTGGCGCTCAAACTCGTTGATCTCGCGGAAAGCGCGCTTCCACTCGTCTTCGGTGCAGAACCCCTCGATCCGCTCCACCATGACGCGCCCATACCAGCTTCGGTCGAGGATGAGGATCTGTTTCTCGTCCGGCGGCTTGAGCCGCCGCCAAAAGCGCCACAGGTAGTGATGGGTGGCGTCCTCACCCTTGGGCGCGGCGATGGAGAATACTTCATAGCCGCGCGGGTCCAACCGCTCGGTGACGCGCTTGATGTTGCCCCCCTTGCCCCCGGCGTCCCAGCCTTCGTACACTACCACCAACGTTCGCTGTTGGACGTAGAGTTGGTAGGCCAGTTCTCGTAACTGCAACTGGTAGCGGATCAGGTTCTCGATGTACTCCTCTCTCGTGAGACTCTTGCTCAGGTCCACTGTGTCCAGCATAATTTCCCCCTATCCTTGTGGCTCGGCCTGGAGTTCTTGCTCGGCGTGGGCTTCTAGTTCTTCCGGCAGCGGGAAGCCGCGATTCACCAGCGCCTCTTCCAGGGCGCGGATGATCGTCTCAAAGACCTTGACCCGCGCCCAGCGGTAGTTGGTCGCCTCCACGATCGTCCACGGGCCCCACTCGGTTTCGGTACGCTCCAGCATCTCCTCGACGGCGAGCAGGTATTCGTCGTATTTGCGGTGATGCTCCCAGTCCTCCGGTTGGACGTGCCAGCTCTCGAGCGGATCTTTTTCCAATTTCTTAAAGCGCTTTTTCTGTTCTTTCTTGCTGATGTGCAGCCAGAACTTTATAATGACGTAACCATCGTCGGCGATGGTGCGCTCAAAATTCACAATGTCCCGATAGGCCTTGCGCCACTTTTCCTCGGGCGTAAAACCCTCCACCCGCTCGACCACCACGCGGCCATACCAACTGCGGTCGAAAATGGCCATCTCGCCATAGTTGGGCAGCTTTTGCCAAAAGCGCCACAGCCAGGGCATGTGCGTCTCGAACGTGCGCGGGGCCTGGATGGGGTAGAGCTTGAAGCCACGCGGCTCGAGTCTCTGGGTAAGCGCCTTGATGGACGTTCCCTTGCCGGCCGCGTCCCAGCCTTCAAAGACGATGATGCTGGGAATGTTGGCATCCCAGCACGCCTTTTGTAGGTCGTACAGCCGGGAGCGCAGACCGGGCATCACTTCTTTGTACTGCTTCTTTTTCAGCTTTTTGGTCAAGTCTACTTTTTCTAACACTTTTCGCCTCCCCCGATTGAGACCCTGGGGGTTTCAGAAAACCCTAGAGTCTGTTTACAACAGCACGCAGTTCGGCCTGCACTGTCTCTATGGATTGGTCGCCATTGACCTCGACCAGCACACCCTGGTCTCGATAGTAATCAATCAGCGGGCTGGTCTGTTCCCAATAGACTTGGAGTCGCTTACGAACTGTCTCTGGTTTGTCGTCGTCGCGCTGGTACAGCTCGCCCCCGTCTCTATCACACACCCCTTCCTCTCGGGATGGGTTGAACTGGACGTGGTAGGATTCACCACACGTACGGCAGATGCGGCGTCCACTCACCCGCTCGACCAGCACCTCGTCTGGCACGGCGATGTTGGGTACCAGCTTGATCCTGTGCCCCTGGGCGGCCAGCGCCTCGTCGAGCGCCTCCGCCTGAGCGATGGTGCGGGGGAAGCCATCCAGCAGCGCGCCGCCGGCGCAATCCGGCCGGCTCAGGCGATCCATGACCATAGCTATGGTGATGTCGTCGGGCACCAGTTCGCCGCGATCCATGTACTTTTTGGCCTCTAGGCCTAATTCGGTCTCGCCCTTGAGGTTCTCCCGGAATAGATCGCCGCTGGCGACGTGGGGCAGGTCGAGCGCCTGGCGCAATTGGGCCGCCTGAGTCCCCTTGCCCGAGGCCGGCGGGCCGAGAAGAACGATGAACGTAGGCTCTTTTGCCATAATCACACCTCCATTGGGGTTATGTCTTGGAATGTAATCACGATGGCGTCGCTGCCAATGCCACCGTGCGACTAAAATCGGCGCTATGAAAGTACGCCCAGGCCCGGGGGAAGGTGTCCAACAGATGTTGGATCTCGGATTGCCGGGCTGCCAGATAAGCGGCTACGCCGGGCGCTACGATCGTCTCTGTGGGCGAGGTGGTCGCATTGCTGCCGGCCTGGGTGTGGCCCCACGTACCCCAGGTCAAAAAATCGCGCAGCAGATTACTGGCCACCACCGCATCCTGGAGATCCCCCAGGTGATCTTGCAGCCCCTTTATCTCTTTGATCACCCCCTTGGTTTCGGGCGCCAGTACCTCCTCGAAGAATTCGAGCGTGTAGCGCAACCGCTTGGCAGCGATGCGGAGCAGATGCAATCGCTCTAACGGAACGTCGGACTTGGTCACCCACTCGTCATAAGCCAGGAAAGCGGCCAATCGCTGGTACACGGCCACCGGCGCGACGTGCCGCAGTCGGTGGGGCAATGGCTCGCCTTTCTCCGAGAGTACAGGGAGCGCCGCATTGCCCGGATTCTCCAATAACTCGGCGAACCGCTTTTTGAACTGGGCGTAGCGATCGCTATCCAGGTAGGCCAGCATCTTTTCTCTGGCCTTTTCCCGCTCCGTTTCCCAGGCCGCCCGCAGCGGAGATAGATCGCTCTCCTGTTCTGGAGGCAACGTATCCAGGTAGCGTTCGGTTTTTTCCCAGAACACGTCCAGGTCTCGCACATTCCCCAGTGCCCGGCCGGTGCGTCGCAAGTCCTTGAGGGTTGGCCTCAACTGCTTCATATCCAGATGATGACCAAACACCCGGAAGGCGGCCCGCATCCGCCGGGTGGCTACCCGCATGTCGTGCAGTTCTTCGATGTCCTCGCCCAGCCGGGTGCCCGGCTCGTGGTACAGCATGTGCTGGAAGTGGAAGTGGAACGTCTTGCGCGCTGCCTCGGCCATCGAGTCGTTCGCTTTTAGCCCTGGCTCTTTGGGTGGTTTTTTGAGCTTGGGAGTTGGACGAACCGGACGCGCGACCGGAGGGCGGGCTGGTTCTTTTGATTCTGTGGGGAGGGGATCTGGGGCAACTGGCCCAGTCTTGTCCAGGGCGGCGCCGGAAAAGATGTCCAGTCGTTCTCGCTGAAAAGCCGCCAGCCAACGCCGCACCGTGCGCGCCGATCTCTGAGCCTGCTCGCCGGCCTCCGCCTGCGTCGCTCCCCCGTCCAGCGCCAGGAGCGCGCGTGCCCGGAGACCATCCAGATCGTCCCGTCCGGCCACCTGCTGGCAGATAGCGCGCTCCTGAGGCGTCAGCAACCGCTCTTCCAGGAAGGCCAGCGCCCGCTCGAACTTGGAGCGAGGCTCAGGCTCCAGTCCCCATTCCTCCTGCAGGCAGGCCACGATCGTCGCCAACTCTTCCTCGCTCCCTTGGGCCGCCAACTCTACCTCCAGCTCCAGATAGGTTTGCTCGGCTCCCTCGCTGGTCAGGCGCACGTCGTCCAGGCTCAACTCGGCCATCGTTTGCCGGCCCCGTTTCACCTGGCGCACGCTTCGTGTCTGTTGGAGGGAGAAAAGCGGCCGGAGTGGAGCCTGCCCGATCAATGCGAGTACCCGTTCACGCACGGGGCCGGCGGGCCACTCGGTGGGCGGCGCGGCGGCGGGCAGCAGTATCTCTAACTCCTCCCGCCGGTGGACGGCGCCCTCGGCTCCTCCCAGACCCTTGAGGGTGATCAGTATCCCTCCCTCCTGTTCTCGCTGGCGGCAGGCGTAACCGGCGGCCAGGATCGGCCGGTCAGCCGCGTCCAGGTAGGTATCGCGCACCTGTTTGACCTGGCGCGCCGCGAGCGCGAACCCGGCCAGGCGGTCGGCCGCCTGCAAGCGTTGGAAGATTCCCATCGTGGGGACAACGAACTTGGCTTCGATTTCCATCTTCTATACCTCGCGAGTCAAAGATAGGCGGGCTGTTGGAGAGATGTAGTTTAGCCCCTCGTGGGCGGCAAAGTAGTTCAAAAACAGGCACGAGGCTCCATATTACCAGGTTCTCCGACGAGCTGCTAGATACGAGTATATACTATCTGGCCGGATTAGCAAAGTTGGCTTGGGGCGTATTCTAACGCCCTGTAGCGTGCTGCTAACTTTATCCAATCGTGTAGCTCCCAGCCCGGCGGCTCTTCCAGGTACCCGGCGATTTCTTCGGTGACTATCACGACCTCGCCGGTTTCCAGGTCTAGATAGCACTGCATCTCCCAGGAACTGTTTTGGAAAGCGCTCTCTAGCTCTATCCAGTCAATCTCGAGTTTGCGGGTCATTCGCCCCTTCTTCCTGGCGCTCGTGCACCAATTCGATCAATTCTGCTCCATACCGCTCCAGCTTGCGCGGGCCGACTCCCTTCAACTCAGCCAGAGCCTCCAGCGTGACAGGCCGGTGCGCGGCGATGGCCCTCAGGTGGCTATCGTGAAAGATGACGTAGGGCGCGACCTTTTGCGCGCGAGCCTGCTCCAGCCGCCAGGCGCGCAACTTTTGGAACAGCGCTTCGTCCACGTCCGGCCCTGCGCTCTCTTCTGGGGATGGTTTGCGTGACTGCGGCTCCCTCACCGGAGCGACCAGGCTATCCAACGCGGCCGGGTCTTGCAGCGCCGCCCGGCCTGCGGGGGCGAGCTCGAGCACATCGCCGCCGTGATAGAGCCGCCGCGCTTGCAGGAACTCGCCGCTTTCCAGGAGGCCCAGCATGCGCTCGACGGCCGCCGCCGAGCGAAAGGCCAGCTTTCCGAAACAGGCGTTCTCACGGGCTTTTTCCTTGAGGGGCTGCCTACCGTGACGCGCCTCATCGTCGCCGCGCAGGATGCGGGCCAGCGTGAGCCGTCCCCAGCTCCATTCCGCGTCCGCCACGCAGCGCAGAACGGTCAGCAGTTGCTCCCGCTCGCCGGGCAGGCCGGTGTCCGGCGGTGGCTGAATCTCGACGCAGTTATCACAGGCGTCGCAACGCTCGATGGCGCGCCCGCCCAGGTAAGAGTTGATGTAGCCGTGACGGCAGCGACGGGTGCGGGCGTAAGCCGTGATCTCGTCCACCCGCTGGGCCTGCACCGTCTCATACCGCTCCAGCAGCGTCTCGACCCGTTCGGCGGCGTCTGCGGGCGGCGGCGGCAGCTCCAGCAGCCAGTCCCGCCCGGCCGGGTAATAGTTCAGCCAGCCCGCGTCGGCCCACTCCAACATCCGCCGCTCCACGCCGTCGAGGGGCAGGTCGGCCCGCCGCGCCACGTCCGCCAGGTCGAGCGTCAGGGATTGGTCGGGCCGCAGGTGGGCGGCCTGGCGGAAGGCGTCAAACTCGTCTGGCAGGATACTGGCGATCTGTAGGGTCGTATCTTGCCTGACGGCGGCTGTCAGGCGGACGGTCCCGCTGCGGGGAAAATCGGGGCCGCGCCGTAGTAGACCTGCCTCCTCCAGCAAGCTCAGAGCGACCCGGATGCGCGTTCTGTCGGTTCGCAGGTCGCGCTCCAGGTTCGCCGCCACGATCCGGCCGGACGAGTGCTCACCCAAACGGCGCTTGACGGCCCCGTAGACGGCCCGCAGGAACTCGACCGGCAGCGCGTCCCGGCGGATGCGACGGGACAGCACAGCTCGGTCCGACAGGGCGTACATCAACAGGCAGCGGGCGGGCAACCCATCGCGCCCGGCCCGTCCGGCCTCCTGGTAGTACGCTTCCAGCGAGTTGGCGGGGACAAAGTGAACGATGAAGCGAATGTCGGCCTTGTCAATGCCCAGGCCAAAAGCGATGGTCGCCACGACGACGCGGATGCGGCCGGCCATAAAGTCATCCTGCACCTCGGCCCGGTTGGAGATGCCGGCGTGGTAGTGACCGGCGTTGACGCCGTGAGAGCGCAGCAGCGCGGCCAGTTCCTCGCAGCGGGCGCGGGCGCCGGCGTAGATGATGCCGCTGCCCGGTTCGCTTTTGCAGAAGGACAGCAGGTGACGCAGTTTATCGTCGCTGGCGCGGGCGTAAAAGACCTCCAGTTGCAGGTTGGGGCGGGTCACGTCGCCGGCGACGACGCGCATGTTGCCCAGGTGGCGGATGATGTCGCGCCGCACGCGGGGCGGGGCGGTCGCCGTCATCGCCAGGAGCGGCGGGTTGCCCAGCGCCTGCCGCGCTCGCCCGATGGTGAGATAGTCGGGCCGAAAGTCGTGGCCCCACACACTGACGCAGTGGGCCTCGTCAATCACCAGCCGGTTGACGCCCGCCCGTCGCAGCGCGTGCAGAAAGGGGGGCTGGCGCAGCCGCTCCGGGGCGGCATAGAGCAGGCGGTAGCCGCCGTCGGTGACTTGCCCCAGCCGGGTGCGCAGCGCGTCCCGTTCCAGGCTGCTGTTGATGGTGGCGGCCCGGCCCCGCACCCCGGCCGGCAGCGAGTCCACCTGATCCTTCATCAGCGCGATGAGGGGCGAGATGACGAGCGTCGTGCCGCGCTCGGCCAGCAGGGCGGGGAGTTGGTAGCACAACGATTTGCCGCCGCCGGTCGGCAGGACGGTCAGCACGTCCTCGCCGCGCAGGACGCTGGCGATGGTCTCCAACTGGCCGGGCAGGAGGCTCTCGAAACCAAAGAGCCGCCGGATGGCTTCTGTGATGCGCTCCCGCTCCGCGTCGGAGACGGGGATTTGGTCAAAGGTGGGGAGGGGTTCGGTGGGTGGGGGTCCCTCCTCCTCCACGGGGCGCGGCGCAGGAGGCGGGCGGTAGTCCGGGGACAGGGCGGCCCGCAGTTCGGCCAGTTCATCGGCGTGGCGGCGGGATAGCTCCGCCTCCAGGTCGGCGATGCGAGTCTCCTCGCCGCTGGCCCGAAAGTGATCGCGCAACCGGCGCAGGTAGACGGCGGAGAGGGGGCTTTCGTCGGTCGCGGTACGCAGCAAGCGCACGGCGTAGCCGCTGGCCGTAATCCAGTCGTCGAGCAAGCGGTAGAGCGCGGCCATTCCCAGCAGATAGGCGCGGCTCTGAGGGCGCAGTTCGTTCAGGCGACGGTAGGCGGCCAGCGCGGCGTCGGTATCTCCCCGCTCCAGCTCGACCTCGCCCAGCAGTCCCCAGGCAGTCACGCTCTCTGGTTGTTCCCTGACCAAGTCGCGGGCGATCCGGTGGGCGGCATCCGAGTCGGTCCGGGCCAGGTGGACGCGGGCCAGCAGTGCGCGAGCGGTCATGGATGTCCTGATCTGCAACCGCTTTTCCATCACCATCAGCGCGTCGTCGGGCCGCTCCTGGGCCAGGAAGGCGCGCGCCCGCAGGTCTAGCAGCGAGACCAGGGAGGGGCGGGCCGGGATGAGCACGTCCAGGCAAGCGTGCAGGGTCTCCAGTTGCTCCCAGCGCAGGAGAAAGTTGAGCAGCCGGCTGCGCTCGCTGCCCGTCAGCCCGACCATCTGTCGCGGGGCTATCGCCAACTCGGCCAGCACGTCGCCATTCGCAGATTCGCTATTCGTAAATTCGTTCATTCGCTCATTCGCTCCCGTAATCTGGTATCACGTGCACTCCGACGACGAGGGGCCAATACTCGCCCCGCCACTTGCGCCCCAGCCCCAGCGCCAGGTAGAGGGCCTCGGTCTCCAGGCGTTCGAAGAGTTCATCGTGCTCCAATGTCAGGTGGCCGCCTCTTGCGCCCAGCCAGGCCCGGCCCAGTGATTCCCATTTCAGGTCGGTGACGGTGATGCCGCGCTTGCCGGCGGCGCGGTGGCGGTTGTCCTCGCCCGCCAGCAGAAAGCCCATCCGCGCTTCGTACTTGCCAGAGTAGGCGTCCAGCGAGAAGTTGGCCCAGACGCGCTCCGGCTGCACCAGGCAGAGCGAGCGGGTGTGGTGGACAAGCACTTCCTCCGGGGCGCGGTCGAGATAGCGGGGGAAGAAACTGGCGCGCTTTTTCCCTTCCAGGCGGCGCAGCAGGCGCGGCCGGTGATGCACAAAGTCGGTGAGCCAGTCCTCGACGTGGGGTGGGTTGGGACGCGGCTCGATTAGATTCAGCTCGATCACGTCGCCGCACTGCACCAGCCGGCCATCGGCGTCGGTCATGTCGCCCGGTTGGATGGTGTCAAAGTCGCGGATCGGGCGCACCCAGCGCAGGCCGGTCACCGGGTCGGGGTCGGTGGTGAAACCGGCGGTGCAGATGCCGCTGAGCATTTTGGTCATTGCCAGGATGAGGACTGGTTTAGGTGGCATGGCTAGAACACGGATTGCAGGACGGTAACGGATTCTTACAGATGCGCGACGGTCAGCGCCGGCAGGTGCTTGGTCCAGTATTCGGCCACCAGGCGGCGGTGGCAGTGGTCGGCGGTCGGCTCGGCGCAGAGGAGACACGGGGCGCGGCGGCGGGCCAGGATGTCGCGCCCTATTTCCTCGGCGGACCGTTTCTTTAACAGCTGGAGGAAGCCGGTCACATAAGCGGCCCAATCCTCGTCCTCGCGGTAGGCGTCGAGGATCTCGGGCGTGGGGGACAGTTCGGGATGGTGCTCGTAGGCGATGTGGAACCCCTCGCGCAGCAGGAAATCCAGCGTGTCCCGCTTGGTGTAGCCGGCCAGGTGGGAGGTGTTGCGCAACCGCACGTCAATCACCGCGTCCACGCCGGCCCGGCGCAGTTGATTGATGAACTTTTCCAGGGGTTTCTCTTTGTAACCGATGGTGTAGATGGTTGGCATAGCTGTCTCCTGGGCAAGCACGGGCTGCAAGTTTGCAAGTCGCGAGTTAGAAGAGGGAGAGTTGTTGGGCGATGGGTTCTCCCTCGATTTTCGCACCGTCGGGCTGGATGTGAAGCACGCGCACCCCGCGCGCCAGCAGGGTTTGGCTGATCAGCAGATGGCGGTGGCATTGACGGTGATCGCCCTCGCTGCACATGACGGCTACTCGCTCGGTGCGGGCCAGTTCGAGCAACCGGTCAATGCCGGCCTGGTATTCGTCGCTCTGCTCCACGCGCCGGTAGTCGGGGCGCTCCTGGCCGGGATCGTACAGGATCGGGTCGGACGGCCGTCCGCCGAGCGCGTCACCCATAAAGCGGTAGGCTATGCCGGCCTCTTCCAGGTCGCGGCCCAGCGTCTCCCGGTTGAACTGGTGTGTCCAACGGCTGTAGGGCTGACTGCGCACATCGGCCACGAGGGTTACCTCGTGCTGGCGCAACAGATCAATAAAGGCCATCGTGTCGTGGTCGCTGTGGCCGATGGTGTAGACGAGTAGGTTGTTGCTCGGTTGTTCCATTCGCGTCCTTGATGCTGCTCAGGTTTCTTGCTGCGCCAGGTGCTTTTGATAAGCTTTCCATCCCGGGCACCATTTGATGTGCCAGTGCCAGAATCGGCCAAACAGCGATTTGGGACTGGCTTCCGCTCTTTTGCGCATAGGACAATCCTCGCAGCGGATCTGGCTTTTGCTCATGACGGTTCCTCCTCTTTCAAATCGTTGGATCACGCGGTTCCAGTGCGGCTACTCCGGCGATGAACTTGCGTTTTCCTCCGTGAGATGGATGTCTGATGTAGGGAGCCGGCCGGCCGATCTTGGCCAGCGCCCGCTCCGCCACGCGCCCGACGGCGTAGGGTCGCGCCGACGGGAACAGGGCCAGGAAGCAACGCAGCACTTTTAGCCCGTCGCCTAAATCCTGACCTGGGGCGCGGTTGGAGAGCGGGCCTTGCTCGCCGAACGGGTGCCAGGGAAAGGCGTTCCACAATATGCAGTCCGCCCGTTCGCTCAAAGGCTGCCACACGATCTTGGCCGAACGCTCGACCCACAGGCTTGCCGCCGTGCTGCTGCGGGCCAGGTCTTGACCCCGCGTCCAGTTCAATCGCTCCGGGCCGACCAGTTGCGCTTCGCAGGTGAACGGAATGCCGGAAAAGCGGCAACCGGCGTAGCCGGCTCCCTCGCCTACCAGCACGTAGCGCGCGCCGGAGAATATCTCCAGGTAACGGCGTAGGTTGCGGCGGCGTATCTCTGCCCCGTTAGGGACATCCAGTTCGTGATCAACGTCGCGGTACTGGTTGAACGCCCTGGGGTTGCTGTAGGCGTTCAGTAGCCCAAATAGCTCATCACTGTCAGTCACGATGTTATCAACGTCTCCTTGGCGGCGCGGGCAAAGTGAGCGCGGTAGGCGGCTGTCTCTCTCAGCAGTTTCTCCAAGCGAGCGGCCGCTTGGTTCAGCCCTGCGCCTGATTTCTGGTCGCCGATCGTCAGATGTGCCTCGTCGTCTGTGCCTTGAGCCTTCAGGATCCCCTTGGCCTCCAGCCAGGCTAACCCGGCCCGCACGGTCGCCTCTCGCTGAGCGGTGGCCGCCGCCAGGGTGGAGATGCTGACCCGGCCTCGATTGGCGTTAAGCGCACGTTTGGTCAGTCCGAGCAACCGTTTCAGGAACGCCTCGAAATCGTCCAGCCCCGGCTCTGTACCAAAGAGATAGATCGTCTCCGGCGAGACCTTGTCCAGCGCGGCCTGCAATTCTTTGGGGCCGGGGGGCGTGGTCCAGATGGCGAGAGCTTGTGATGGCTCTAGCTCTCGCCTATCGCGACCCGCGACTTGCGCTCTGGCCTCCGCTTCGCTCCACACTTGCACTTGCTTCTGCTCTCGCAACTGTTCCAGCAACGTATGCGGGTGAGATTCTTGCCTATAGTCCACCACCTGCAACCTGCGACCGGAGATTGGGGGATGGAGATCGGGGATGGGAGATCTGACGCGGGCATCTACCCACACCACCTGCACCTCTCGCTGACCGCGATAGTCGCTGGCCTGCACGGCGTAGGCCAGATCGAACTGACCCTGCGGCAACGAGGACTCGTCCCCCCGCCACCAGAGCACTTTTTGCGTCGCGCCAGCCTCGTCCTCCACGACCAGCCGCAGATGCTCGCCGGTACGGCCTATGGTGGTGTGGCTTTCCAGCCTCAGCCCCTTGCTCGCCAGAGTCAGCGCGGGATTGCCCGGCCCGAAAGGAGCCAGCCGCTCCAACTGCTCCACCAGGTCGAGTGACAGGTCGGAGAGCGGCAGGTAGCCATCTATGGGGAGTGTGTTAGACCCCAAGGGTCTCAGAAGACCCTTGGGGTCTCTCGTTAGCGCGCGACTGAATTCGGGGATGCGCTCTGGCTCGATGCTCAACCCGGCCGCCATTGGATGGCCGCCGAAACGGACCAGCATCTCGCGCTGGGCGGCTATGGCGGCGTGAATGTCACAGCCTGGGATGGAACGAGCTGATCCCCGGCCCAGCTTGCCGGGAGGGGTGGCGATGAGGATCGTGGGGCGGTTGTACTGCTCGGCCAAGCGCCCGGCCACGATGCCGATGACGCCAGCCGGCCAATCGGGATGGCTCAGCACCAGCGCCTTGTACTCCAGCAATGAGGGATCGCGCTCGATCTGCGTCTGTGCTCCTTGAAGGACCTGATCGCATAGCAGCTTGCGCTGGGCGTTCAACCCGTCCATCTCGGCGGCCAGGATACGGGCGCGGGCCAGGTCGGCGGTGGTCAGAAACTCGACGGCAATGGTGGCGTCGGCCAACCGGGCCAGGGCGTTGAGGCGGGGAGCCAATGCAAAGCCGATGTGCTCCTCAGTGAGCCGCTCAGGGTTGAGACCGGCGGCCTCTATCATTGCCTGGAGGCCCAACCGCTCGGTGTGACGCAACGCCTCCAGGCCGCGTTGGAGCAGGTGGCGGGTGTCGCCGGTTTGGGTCGCCACGTCGGCCACGATGCCCAGGGCCACCAGATCGAGGTATTGTGCTGCCTCTTCCGCTCGGCTCGCTCGCTCGTACAGGGCCTCGGCCAGTTTGTAGGCCACGCCCACTCCCGGAAGTTCGCGCAATGGATGGGTTTCTGGCAGCAGTTTGGGATTGACCACAGCGTGGGCTTCCGGCAGGGTCGGGGGCAGATCGTGATGGTCGGTGACGATCACGTCCACGCCCTGCGAGCGGGCGTAGGCAATCGCTGCGTGGGCGGTGACGCCGGTATCGCAGGTCAGCACCAGTTGCACCCCCTCGGCGATGAGCCGTTCCAGTATGGGAGTGTGAAGCCCGTGCCCCCCTTCCTCACGGTTGGGGATGTAGTAGGTGACGGCCGTGCCCTGCGGCGAGCCTCGTCGAGCCACCAGCTCCCGCAGTGTGGAGACCAGGATAGTCGTCGCCGTCTGGCCGTCCACGTCAAAGTCGCCCCAAACGCAGATCGCCTCGCCCTGGCGGATGGCGCGCTCCAATCGCTCTGCGGCTCGAACCAGGTGCGGCAGTTCGGCCGGCGGGGTGGGCTGATAGCGGGCGGGGTCGAGGAAGGCGCGGGCCGTTTCCACGTCGGTGAACCCGCGTCGGGCCAGTGTCTCTGCCACCAGCGGGTGCCCGCCGACGGCAGAGCGCAGCGCGTCAGGTACTCGCACTTTCTGTGGTTCGATCCAATCTTTCACGTCTCAGTACTCGATCTCTGCGATCTGCTCAAAGTCAAGCGATATGTCGAAATCTTGGGTCAATTCGTCCTCCATCTTGTCCAACGGGCCGGCCTCGACCCCGCGCTGGCACAGCGAGCGGTAGCGGCAGTAGCGGCAGTTCCGCTCGTCGGACGTGCGCGGGTAGGGAGGATCGCCGATCTGCCCTACGAGCGAGGTCAGGTAAGCCTCGTCCGCCTTGTACTGGGCCGCGCTGTAGGGGAAGCGGGCGGGATCGTCTGGAAAGTTGGCGAACCAGTAGACCATCTCCACCTGTTCGGGCGCGAGCGGCTGCCCGCCGTTGAGGTGGTCGCCCGCCAGCACCAGCAGGTAGGGGTAGACCTTGGTCTGCAACCGCTCGGCCAGGTATTTGCGCTTGGGTCGTCTGCGGGACGTCTTCCAGTCCAGGATGACGGCCCGGCGCCCAGGGTCTACTGTGACGAGGTCGTACTTGGCGACCAGGCGGTAGTCGCCCAGCGGCGCGGACAGGACGATCTCTGGATGGCGAGACGCGGGTAGATTCTCTGGCCCGTGCGTCAAATAGTTGTGCCACCAGCGGCGCAGGTCGGCGTCGGTTGCGGCGCACGCGAGTTGTTCTTCTGGGATGCCCAGCAGGTGTTGGTGCATCAGGCGGTGGAAGGCGGCTCCTTGCTGCATGTGGCGCTCGTTTTCCAGGGCGGGTTGCGCCTCGTGGGCGGGCCAGTCCACGTGCTCCACGTAGCCGAGTTGGAAGCGGCGCGGGCAGTCGGCGTAATCCTGGAGGCTGGCCTGATTGTATGAAGTAGGGAGTAGGGAGTAGGGAGTAGGGGGAGTGGAGGGAGTAGGTGTTGTTGTCATTGGCGGCGCTCCGTGCTGGCGACGAGGCCGTTGAGCAGGCGGCCTACTGTCTCTGATTGGGCCATCAAATCGGTATAGGATGGAATGTATTTCAGGTCTTGGGATGACTTTCCTGAAAAAAGGTGTTGGTTTGTTCGTCGGTGGGGATAAAATGCCCAAAAACCAGGTTTTTTGGTGAGATATTCCCACAAACACGTCAATTTTGAGCCAAAAGTGGGACGCTGT
>Ga0180431_10000462_pt1 | contig 58946 bp, 54 predicted proteins | sample SS_ome_11_FD_132459 | JGI IMG/M metagenome (GOLD analysis project Ga0180431, IMG submission 132459) | Hypersaline lake sediment archaeal communities from the Salton Sea, California, USA - SS_1_MS_1 metaG | ecosystem: Environmental > Aquatic > Non-marine Saline and Alkaline > Hypersaline >... | reverse complement strand
CTTCACGCTTGTCTATTTTATCCTGTTGCTGTTTTTCAGCTTCTGCCTTTTCCTGCTCTAAACGTTCTTTACAGGCTTTTAAGCGGTTTATCCGGCTGTTGCGATCCCGCAAATATTCAGGCAGGATTTTACTTACAACGTTTCGCAGATACCCTGAAATCTGCCTTTCAGAATTCATTCCAAGGACTTTCCTTGCAATATTGTTACAATCTTCGATGGTAACCGAGCGGATTCCTCAATTACAGCATTTTCGATAGTTTTTCCCTGTGCGTAAGTCAACGACACTTTTGGATACTTCATATTCTTCTTATTTTTAGCTTCTAGTAAAGGGTCGGGGTTGAGTGTTTGGCCCTTTCTAACATATCTGCGTTTGTCTCCCTGCAACCAGCTGCCATAAGCTGTCCAAGTCAACATATATCCTAAAACCTTTTTCATCTTCATTGTCCGAAAGCCCCGTGGTTTACCCACGGGGTACTTGGCTGAAACCAAAACGTCCCCAAAGCATGATTATAATAGCGTCATGGAAAACCGGCAACAAGAATATCATGGTCCGGGATTTCAGAGCTTGGGATTTGTGTAATATCACCTTTGGGTTTTTCGCCAAAGTTTGCTTCATAAGTTTGTTGTGCAAATTTATTCCATTCAGATGAGAAGACGCATTTGCAGCCGGCCTTTTCAAAGGCAATACGTGTTCCTCCAATACCTGCAAATAAATCAATAAAAGTTAATTGTCTTTTGTGAGGGATAAGCTCGTAAGTACGATTTCTTTTGTGCCGAATTTCGACCTTATCGCCTGATATTAAGGAATTTTTTCTTACAAAATCTTTTACCCATGAGCGTTCTCTGAACAAGCAGCGAGGTCTGCCGGTTTTATTGTTTGCTGGTATATCAGTTTTTATAGGGTTACTAATTCCGGGTACGTGGATAGTTATTGGCTTACCTGTGCCATTTTTTCTTGAGTTTGTTCCAAAACAGTCAGAAGGAAAAAAGTCTTTGCCGCGTGGGCGGATATTTAAATTGCCGTATTTGAAAGCTGCTGACGTTAGTTTAATTACGCGTGATTCCATTCTGTATAAGCTCCTTATTTATGAAATATGATTATAATAATCGTCTCAAGATTTTTTCAACTGGTAATTTTATGAAGAAAAGGGGGTGTTTTCAATTGACGATTTACGATTGGCCCCTTCGATTCAAATCAGGACGGGTATTGATTATTATTTGCTGGTTAGGTATAATGCGGGGCGAAAGATGGAGCTGCGAGGTATAAAAATTTGATTTGAGGTTGGAAATGAATGTGCTGTTAATCGGCGGCGGCGGTCGTGAACACGCTATCGCCTGGAAACTGTCTCAATCGAAAAACTTAAGCAAACTCTATATTGCCGGCGGCAACGCCGGCACAGCCCAGTTCGGCGAAAACATTTCCGTCGGTGAAAACGATACGGCCGAACTGGTGGGCTTTGCACGCCAAAACGGAATCGGGCTTGTTGTGGTCGGGCCTGAAAACCCATTGGCGGCGGGAGTGGTTGATGCGTTTGAAGAGGCAGGGATAAAGGCGTTCGGGCCTATTAAAGGGGCGGCAAAGCTGGAGGCGGACAAGGCGTTTGCAAAACAGATGATGCGTTCGGCCTCCATCAGCACCGCTGAGGCGAGAATATTCGAGAGGTTCAGCGACGCTAAATCTTATATCGCAAGCAGAGATGAAGCGGTGGTTGTAAAGGCGGCGGGGCTGGCGGAGGGTAAAGGTGTGTATGTCTGCGATGAGCCGTCTGACGGTATTTTGGCGGCGGAAAGAATGATGTGCGATAAGATATACGGCGAGGCAGGTGAAAAAATCGTCGTTGAAGATAAACTGCTTGGCGAAGAGGCATCGATACTTGCCTTTGTGGACGGCAGAAATATCTACGTTATGGAATCTTCGGGAGACCACAAACCCATCGGTGACGGTGATACCGGTCCGAATACCAGTGGGATGGGCGCTTACAGTCCGGCACCTGTGGTTACCGATGTCTTGATAGACCAGATTACTCGTGAAATTCTTGTGCCGATAGTTGACGGTATGAATCGCAACGGCACGCCTTATAAGGGGGTTTTGTATGCCGGTCTTATGATAACCGCCGGTGGGCCGAGAGTGCTTGGATTTAACGTTGGTTTCGGCGACCCTCAGGCTCAGGCGATTCTTGTGCGGCTAAAAAGCGATTTGCTGGAGGTTTTTCTGGCGGTATGTGAAGGCAGGCTGGACCAGGTTACCCTTGAGTGGGACCGGCGGGCTGCGGTCTGCGCAGTAATGGCTTCGGGCGGTTATCCGGGCGATTACGAAAAGGGCAAAATAATAACAGGGATTAAAGAGGCAGAGCAACTCAAAGATGTTGTCGTATATCAGGCGGGCACGGCAAAAGAGGATGGCAATATCGTTACCGCGGGGGGCAGAGTGCTGGGTGTGACTGCTCTGGGAGAGACTATCGCGGGCGCAAAAACAAGGGCTTATGAAGCCGTAGATAAAATTAAATTCGATGGTGCATATTGTCGCCGGGATATTGCGGACAAAGCGATAAAAAGGCAAAAAGGGAAGGTGTTATAAAAACGTCGGCGAATTCAAACGAATCCGGTCGGTCCAAAGAAGAACATAAAACTCACCTTCGGCTGGCGGTGGAACTTTTCCTTTTGGCTGTTCTTTTGTGGTTTTTTATTATCGTTGGCGGTCGTGCTCTGCAAAAAATTGCGATTTTTCAGATTGCAGGGTTGACTAATACGAAAATCGAAACCGGACTGGTAGATTTCGACCTTAAGGGTTCGGTTCTTATTGAAAATCTTGTAATCAGGCCCAGGCGCCAATCGGAATACGACGAGACAATACTGAGGGCGGAGACGGTATATGCACGTTTTGGGGTGGGCAGCTTGTTATTGCTGCGGCCGCGACTGAAGGAAATAAGCGTTAAGGATTTTGTTTTCGATGCACAGCAGAATCTGGACACAGGCCAATGGAATCTTGCCGGTCTTACAATCGCGCCTCCGAAAGGCGGTTCCGGGAAGATGCCTGTTGTTCATCTGGAAAGAGGTACCCTACAATACAGCAAGGTATCAGAAGGGGTGCGCAAAGTTACTGCCCAAATACCTCTTGATGCCACACTTGAGCCGGACGAAGAGAGAGAAGATTGTTACGGGTTTGTTATAACCACGGCCAAGATGGCAGGCGGTTTTGGGCAAAGCAAACTGAGAGGTTTTTGTGGTCCCGGCAGAATCACGATTACCGGGGGGATTTCCTCGGCGGACATACCGGCATTCGAGAGGATGTGGATAATAAAAGCTATGGCTGCGGAGTTGAGTTATGATAAAAGCAATGATTATTCGCTCAAGCTAAGTATAAAAGATTTGTTGTGCATCCACAGACTTATTGATGACACAACCGCATCAGAGAAGCTTTCTCTTGTTGAAAGGCGTGGTTCATTTACGGCGCTTCAGAGGTTTTTCGTCCGATACCGTCCACAGGGACAATTTGATATCAGACTTGAGGCATCGGGCAACTTGAACCAACTGGCCGAAAGCAGGGTGAACGGTCAGCTTTACTGCAAGGGGGTTTCGGTTTGCGACCGAAAGTTCCTTTATCCGGTGGAACAGATTGTCGGGCGAATAGACTTTACCGAAAGAAGCGTGGCGCTGAACAATCTTGCCGGCCGACACGGTGATGTCGAGCTTTCGTTTGACGGCTTCTCAGAAGGTTTCGGGGCGAAGTGGCGGTATGAAATTCGCACTACAAGTGACAATATGCTTTTGGATAACGAGCTGTATAGTGCCTTCGGACAAGGAGCGAAGGAGTTCTGGACTGTTTTTTCGCCGGCTGGAGTTGCGGCGATAGATTACCGCATCAGCCGCAAGTCTCAAACAGATAAGAAGAGAACGCTGAAGGTTGAGCTGCTTGATGTTGATGCGAGGTACAGGAATTTTCCTTATCCTTTGACAAATCTTGCGGGCTCTTTGTTATTTGAGAGCGACACTGTAAGCATTTCGAATGTGGTTTCACAGTCAGGCGTGCGTCAGATAACTATCAATGGCGAAGTGAGGGGGCGCAGTAGCGAGAGGCCGATATACGATATCTCAATTAAGGCCGACAATATTGCATTGGACTCGACGCTTGCTTCGGCACTGCCGGCGAAACAAAGACGTCTTTACAACCAGCTTGAGATGTCGGGGTCGGCGTGGGCAGATGTGAATGTTTTTACGCCTGAGCAGGGGTCTGGTGGGACGACGTTTGAAGCTGATGTGTATTTTCAGGACAGCTCTTTGAAAGTGAGTGGGGCTGAGATGGTTATCACTGATATATCAGCCAGGGGGTTTTTTACGCCTGACTTGATTCGTATAGAGGAATTTAAGGGCTGGCATGGTGGAGGTTCGGTAGAGCTGACGGGCCGAATCCGGCCGGGGCAGGAAAATGAACAGAACGGATACAAGCTGTCGGTAGATGCCAAAGAAAATGAGATGAATGAAGGTTTGTTTAGCGTTTTGCCTGAGCTGTTGAGGAGGACCGTCTCCGGATCGCAGGCGAGGGGAAAAATCAATTACCATGCGGATTTGGACAAGAGCGCCGGAGCGGGCGGGCTTAACTATAAGATAGCTGTTGATTGTCTTGGTAACAGCATTAATTTTGAGAAATTCCCTTATCCGTTAAGGGATGTCAGCGGCAGGATATTGATAGATAATGAGTGTATCAAATTTGAGGGGATTAGAGCGACCGCAGCCGATACTGTTCGGGTAATACCGGGGGGCTCGACTATGAGAATAAACGGCGAAATCACCTTTGCCGAAAGTGCTTTTGGAGATGGCAGATTTGCCTTTGAGGCCGATGATATTTACCTGGACGAACGGCTCGGCATCGCTCTACCTGAGAACATTCGTGATTTTTACGCCAAGCTGTCCCCTACCGGTCGATTCGATTTGGAAGATGTAAATTTGAGAATTTTCAATGCTGCAGACGGCGAAGAATATATTGACTTTAGCGGTATCGCCAGATTCAAAGGTTGCAATTTCAACAGCATACCTGCTGTAACACAATGCGATGCTCAATTGCGGGCTGTGGGCTTGTATAAAACAGATGGGTGGTTCTGTGAGGGCAGGGTTGAGTTGGCCGCTGGAAGTCTGCGGGTAGCGGACAAGCACTTAAAAGGGCTGAAAGGGGACATCAACTACAATCCTGGTGGGCAGAGATGGGTGGCTGATAACCTTACAGCATATTGCTATGGCGGCAGGGTGGGAGCCAAATTCGAATTAAAAAAGTCACAAGAAGAGCAACTTGATTATATTCTCGAGGCCTGTTTCGATAATATCGATTTGAAGCAGCTTCTTCTGGACGACAAATCTTATGTAACGAAACTTTGGGTTCGCCAGGCGGGTTCTTTGGATGGACGAGGTGAAGAAGAACTCAACGAGCATATCACTACTGGGCAAATGAACGGTTCGCTGTGTGTCAGCGGGCGGATGGGCGATAAGTACTCACGCCTGGGCAGATGCAGACTGAATATGACCGATATGCAGGTCGGCAAACTCTCGCCGCTGGCAAAGCTGCTGGATGTGCTGAAACTTTCGGAGCCTAATGACTATGCCTTTGAGCAGATGCTTGTTGATTCGTATATAAAGCGGGACAGGCTGTTTTTTGAGAAAATCGATTTGTCCGGTAAGTCTGTTGCGTTTAACGGTTCGGGCTGGATGGAACTGCGAAGCAAAGAGGTAGATTTGCGTCTTACGGCGCGGGGCAGACGACTTGCTACCGCTGAGCCTTCGATTTGGCAGTCTTTAACGGAGGGTCTTGGGCAGGGAGTTGTGCGGATGGAGGTTACCGGTAATTTTTATGCCCCGGAGGTGACGACCCGAACCCTGCCGGTCATTGAGGATACGTTAGGCCTTCTGGGCACAAAAGAGAAGACACCGAAATAAGAGAAACAAGCGTTTTAACCAAATCCGGCATTTGTCTGGGCTTGCGCTTAGCTGTATAAGCCAACATAATCTCTTACATTGTCTGATAGGTCGAGTGTTAACTACTTAACCTTAATTCAGTTTTTGTATTTGGGTGAATTTGACCAGTGCGCCGGAGGTCTGAGGGTGCGGTTCAATGGAGCCGAGCAGGCCGACCTTTTGGCCTATGAGGTTATTTAAGTTCATCTTTGCGGCCCGGTCTTGCGGCAGGGCGTAACAGAGGATTCTGCCGGAGTCGTCAACTACCAGATAATGTATTAGCTTCGGGTCGGCGTTGTAAATGCTTGAGGTCTGAAACTTGCCGATAACGGCAAAATCGCCCAGATTCGGGACATTTTCTATTTTGGCAGCGTGGTCTTTATCTATTCGCTGTTTAATCTTCTGCAGTTGGTCGTCCTGGAGCTTGACGGTTTTTTCGACATTGACGGCCAGTTCAAAACGTTTTATCTGCTCGATGGCAAAGTTGGCATATCTGGCGGCTTTACCGGCAGCTTTATTGTTGGCAATCTCAAGAAGTTTTTTCTTTATCAGTTCATAGTTCTGCTTATCCGGGGGTTTGGCCTGTTCTGTTTTGATTTGTTTTGCCATGATGTAATATTCAGCGAGTTTTCTGGCCTCGACGGAGACATCGGTTGGGACAACTGCGGGCGGCATATCTTTGGACTCGGTAATTTCAGCGTCCGGCCCAACGGTGGCGATTGGCCTGGTGTATTGGGTGCTGACCCAGAGATAGGCGTTGGGCGGCGGTGCAATTTTATAGTAATCACCCTGGTCCTGGCCGACTATCAGTCTGACCTGGTCGTCTTTGTTGAGTTTAAACTGCATAGTTCTGGAATGTATTGGGTTTCCATCGGCTGAGCCTGCCCAGACACGAACGGAATCTCCGGTTACAATTCCTTTTGCCGGCTCGGCGGAGTCAATGCGGACGTACTGCTTTGAAATCCAGGAGAAACTTCCGGGCGGCGGGATAATACACGACCAGGAAAACTGTGTATCAACAACAGTTACCGTGTCGGTCTTGTTCAGCTTGCCGCAGGAATAATGATTTGTACCTGGTCCGGAGCGAATGTAAACGTCATCGCCGGTAATCTGAGCGATATAAGGAAAATCAGGGATGGCTGCTTCGTTGATATCGGCTGAAGATGGCTGTTGCGTCGAAGTGGCTGCGACCTGGACAAAGCCGGTGGACATTAGAACAACTAAACAAACCAGAGGAAAGAAAATGTTAGTGTAGGATTGCATTTTTCTGTCTCCCAAAAAGAGATTATCGGTTAAAAATCCGACAACTGCCTAAACGGCAAACGATTTTTCGGTATTCAAGTTATCACCGGCCTGATTAATTGTCAACTTTTTTATTTTTTGAAAAAAAGATTTCCCTTTTTTATTGTTTTCTAAGATTTGCGAGGGGTTCCGCAAATGCGTTACTTCGCATTTGGTGGGCCCCGATACTTTCTGAGCATATCGAGCAGGTTCTGCATATCATCGGGCAGAGGGGCTTCGAACTTCATCAATTTATCGGTTGTTGGGTGTTTGAATTCGAGTGTAGCGGCGTGGAGAGCATAGCGACTGATGAGCGGCTGCTGAAGGGCGGGTTCGCCATCCTGCAGTTGCCAGGGATAAACAAGTTTGCCGCCATATATATTGTCGCCGACGATTGGATGTTTGATATAAGAGAGATGTACCCGTATCTGATGCGTTCGGCCGGTTTTTGGTTTTAGCTTCAGCAAGGAGTAACCGTGGAATTTTTCAATGACCTCGTAAAATGTGACTGCTTCTTTGCCTATTTCCGGCCTGACGGCATATTTTTCTCTAACCCTGGGATGGACGCCGAGGGGGACGTTTATACGGTCGGCGGTCAGTTCGGGGATGCCGTGTACTATAGCGAGATAGCTTTTTTGGTTTTGTCTGCGTTCGAATTGTTTGGCGATTTTGAACTGGGCGGTGTCATTTTTTGTAACGACCATAACGCCGGTGGTGTCTTTGTCGAGACGGTGAACGATGCCTGGTCTGAATTCGCCCAGTCCGCTGGAGAGTTTGTCTGAATAAAAGGCCAGTGCGTTTACCAGGGTACCGTGAGTGTTACCGCGGGCGGGGTGGACAATCATATCGGGCTGCTTGTTGAGGACAATAATATCATCGTCTTCATAAATTATGTTCAGCGGGATATTTTCGGGCAGAATTTCTTTGGTCGGCAGTTGCGGCAGGGCAAGTTCGATTTTGTCGCCTGGACTTAACTTAAAGCTTTTATTTACTACTTTGCCGTTGACCTTAACGGCGCCGGCGGCGATTTGCTTCTGGAGCAGACGCCTGCTGAAATTGCTGAACCTGCCGTGCAGGTATTTGTCAATCCTGCGCTGCTTGATGGAATTTCCGACATGAAGTGTCAAAGGCCAGCCGTCTGTATTAGTATCTTGTATTTCGTCTCTCCTGTTTTACATCCTGCAAAAAAAGAGTACTTATACTTAATTTTTGATAGTTTTAGATAATTATTAGCCGGGCAGATTGGCATCAACGATATTTAAGTTGGTATCAACCCCGTTAGAAATTTTCCTTTTTGTGGAATTTCTAACGGGGTCAACTGGCCCTGGATTGCTGTCAACAGGAGTTGTTGTTAACTGCGGCAGTATGGTTTCGATGTTTTGCGGCACTGGTGGTTTGCTAAAGACTATTTCCTGTCGATAGTCTGCAATTTCATTTAGACGTTGCTTTGTCTGAACAGCAGCTACGGTTCCTTCAAGATTTGGGTCGGTGGTAATTTCATAGTATATTTGTTGAGCTGTTTCGAAGTTTCCGAGTTCCTCTTCGCATAGTCCCAGTCCGAATTTAGCTGCTGCGGCCAGGGGCGGATATGCCGCTGCCTTTTCGATTGCCTTAACGTAGCTTTCCCTGGCACGGTTTATTTGAGCTGTTATGTCTTGGGTGTTTGCTTTTTCGAGTCTGTAATGTAACTCGGCGCGCAGTGCTTCGGCTCGTTTGATTAAGGCGAAAGCGGCCATTTGGTTGTTGTTTGCGTTTTGGGCGGCTGCCTGGAGACTATCGGCGACTTTCATGAGCATATAAGAGGTGTCAAGCCCTCTGATATGGTCGTTGAGGATTTTCGTTTTTCCCTGCGCCAATTGGCTGATGAGGCTTGTCAAATGGAGCTGTTTTTTTACAGATACGACGTTTTTTTGGTACCTATTCCAGAAATATGAGCCTCCGGCGAGGACAATGACTACAGATACGTAGATAATTACTCTGAGGTTTTTCTTTGCCCATTGCGGCAGGTTGCTCAGCCACTCGGCCAGTTCATTGGTTTTCATTTCGTGACGGTGTGCGGGCTTCATTTCTTTCTCCGTTAAATATTCTTCCGAAATAGTTTTATTTGCGTCCTGATTCATCAGGAATTATTTTTTGACGCAGGGCGGCATTATAGCAAAAATTGTTTTGTCTTGCAATAGATTCGAGCTGCGGCTAAAATTTCAGCTGATGGGTCGTTGAGATAGGCTTTTTCTGTTAATTGCGGGGCCCCAAACGCAAAGTAATGCGTTGGGCAGCCCCGGGCCTTTTTGAAAGGGTGTAAATGTTAAAAGTTTTCGCAAAGCCAAAAAAGGCAACCTTTTTATTTTGTCTGCTGTTTTTTATGGTTTCTTTCTGTCAAGCCTCAGGGGGGGCCCAAACGCAAGATAATGCGTTTGTCCACAGGGCACCTGACGGTGGGGAACCCGCGGATAATCCGCAAAGAAGCCCAATTCCGGATGTCGTAAAGGACATTTGGGACCCGGCCAGATATATTGCTATTGATGAAATTGAGCCCGGGATGGATGCATACTGTCTTACCTGTTATAAGGGCACAGAGGTTGAAAAGTTTGGTTTGAAGGTTTTGGATGTAGTGCGTGATGTATCTGCCGGCAGAGATATGATTTTGGTTGAGGGCACTGATGAGCGTTTTATCCACACCGGCCCGGTTGGCGGCTGCAGCGGCTCGCCCGTCTATATAGAAGGCCGATTGGCAGGGGCACTGGCTTACGGGTGGCTTTACAGTAAAGACCCGCTTTATGGTGCGACACCGATTGCGGAGATGCTCAGGGTTGGGCGTCTCGGCGGTTTTGAACAATCGCAGGAGGAAACAGGGTTTGTGTTTGATTTTTCCAGGCCCATCGATTTTGCCGAGATTGACAGGCAAATAAAAGAGTACAAGAGGATGGTCTCGGAAATGAAGGGTCGCGGCTTATACTCTTACAACCTGCATACTTTGGCCCCTTTGCCTTGCCCTTTGGTTACTTGTGGTTTGCCTGCGCAGGTTGCAGAGCAGCTGGATGCCTCGGTCAGTCCTTTTGGATTTATGGTTGTTTCCGGTGTCGGCAGCCAGAATTTATTACTCGAATCGCAGAATGCCGAAGATGAACCGGAGAGGCCAGGATTGGTCTCCGGTGCCAGTCTGGCTGTTCCGGTGGTAACAGGCGATATAATGATGGCAGTGGTAGGAACGGCTACCGAGGTTGTCGGTGAGAAGGTCTATGGTTACGGGCACGGCTTTCTTGGTTATGGACAGATAGATTTGCCGATAGCCACAGCTCAGGTGCACACGGTGGTATCGAGCATAGTTCGTTCTTTCAAGTTTTCCCGTGCTCTTGATATAGTCGGCGCTCTGAGAAGGGATGAATCGACTGGAGTTTACGGTCAAATCGGTGCAGAGGCCAGGATGATACCGCTGACGATAAAGGTGGACCGTTACAACGACAGTGAGAGGCGTGTGTATAACTGCCGGCTTTGTGATAATCGGGTGCTTACGCCGGACGTGCTTGGTTCTGCGGTTGCCGGTGCGTGCCTTCAGTTCGGTCAATTTCCGCCGGAGCATACGGTCAGATATAAGGCAACTATTGAAGTTGAGGGCGGCGAATCTATCGTTTCTGAGAATGTTTCAACCGGCAGCGGGCCTGCTGAATTGTTAATGGAAAGTGTCGGCTCAGTTACGCTGCTTATGAATAATCCGTTCGCAAAGGTTGATATAAAATCGGTGGATTTTGAAGTTGGCATAACGGAGAAAAACATCTTTTCGCATATATGGTCGGTCGATTTGTCTGATTCTGTCGTCAAGCCGGGACAGACGGTTGATATTTCGGTGATTTTGGAGTCTGTCCGCGCTGAGAAGAAGAGATACAACTGGAGCCTGAGGGTTCCGGACGACCTTGGTGCGGGCAAGTACGAATTGATAGTTACAGGCTGGCGCGGGTATCTGGATTTTCTTAAAGAGGCTGTGCCATATCGATTTGTTGCACAAAGTGTGCCGAGTTTGATTGAGTCGATTAATGATGTTTTGGCTATCAAGAGGGATAAGTTGTATTTTCTTTTGGTTTTGCCGGCGGGCGGCGTTGCTGTGGAAAGAGAAGAGCTTCCTGATTTGCCTGCTACCAAGGTGCTTGTTTTGCAGGATGCGAAAAGAACGCTGAAGATACGTCCTTTTCAGCACTGGCTCGAAAATATTGTGGAGACCGGCACAGTCGTTATCGATAAGAAGATTATGCGCATAACAGTGGAAAAATAATAGGAGTTAAAAATGAAAATCAATGAACGGAAAACATCGATTGGAAATTTAATGCCGCCGGGTTTTATGCTTTGCTTTTATATTTTCAGCTTTTCGATTTTAGTTTGTATGTCGGGTTACCCCTGCTGGGCGGTTACCAGCAAGGTTACCCGTCACAGCAGCAGTGTGGATTTATTGGCAGGCGAGACGGATAATACGATAGTTGACTCGAAGGGCACAATCCGGCTCGGCCGGGTGGCGGAATCGCTGGCGGGTGAGTTTGAAAATGTCTGGTCTATAAACACTATCGTTGTCAGCGGCGGAAGTGTTTACTTGGGGACAAGTCCCAACGGAGGCGTTTACAAATACAGTCTTGGTGAACTAAATGATGTTTACCAGGCTGAGGTGCCGAAAAGTCAGAGCGCCGAACCCGACAGTAATGAGCCCAACGCCGTCAGCGGCGAGCCCAACATTGTTGAGAGAGAGAAATACCTGGCGAATGAGCATATTTTTGCGATGGCAACCGATATATCCGGCCGGCTTTTGGTCGGTATAAGCGGTAGAAGATGCGTTCTGTGCCGACTCGAAGCAGAGCAAATGAAAACGATTTTTGAGCCGAACGACGCCAAATATATCTTTGCGATAGCCGTTGATGACAGCGGTGAGATTTATCTGGGCACCGGGCCGGAAGGTAAGGTCTATAAGCTCGATTCAAATGTCGAAGAAGCACAGCTTATTTATGACAGCACCGATAAGAACATACTTTCGCTTGCAATTGGAAATGACGGATTTGTTTATGCCGGCAGTGACAATCGTGGGCTTGTTTACAAGATAGACCCTCGTGCCCGGACGGCAACGGTCTTATATGACAGTGACCAGCCGGAGATTACTGCTCTGATGTTTTCACGTAGCGGTCGGGCCGCCCCAACAACTGTCAAGGATATTGGCGGGGAGGATTTGTATGCAGCGGCAACATTGGCCAAAATTATTGCTGCCCAGACGAAATTTGCGTCTGAACATCCTTTTGCCGGTCGGCCTGAACCTGAATCGCCTGCTCAGGCAAAGACCGGTGCGAATGAAAGCGGGCTGAAACTGGAAGTAGCGAATACGAAAAAAGAAGCCGGTAAGGAACCTGCCCAGCGACCGGCACCGGCCCGCGAGCCATCAAAACCGGGCAAGGCCAGTTACATTTACAGGATAACCGGCGATGGCTTTGTTAGCGAGATATTCAGTGAAGCGGCGGTTTTTTTCTGTCTAACCGAACAGGATGAAAAGCTTTTTATCGGGACCGGTAATAACGGTCGGTTCTTTTCTGTTGAGCCGGCTACGGAGGAGAAAGCAATTATTTATGAGGACAAAGAGGCCTCGCAGATTACTGCAGCGGTAGTTGTGGGCGATGACATTTACTTAGGCACAGCCAATCCTGCAAAACTGATATTGCTGCGTAAGGCTTTTGCTTTCGAAGGCAGTTATACGTCGAAACTTATCGATGCGTCTCAGCCTGCCAGATGGGGCAAGCTGCAAATCGAAGCCGACATTCCCGAAGGCAGTACGGTTTTAGCTTCTTGTCGCAGCGGGAATGTCAAGGATGTGAACGACCCGACTTTTTCTGAGTGGACCGAGCCCCAGCAGGTAACAGGACCGATAGAGACGGGTTGTCCGGCGGGGCGGTTCTGTCAATATAAACTTATTTTGAAAAGCCCTGACGGCGAAAGAACTCCCGTTGTCAGGGAAATTGCCGTTGCCAGCGCCGTTGCGAATCTTGCACCGAAAATTGAATCGGTCACTATTAGTCGAGTGGAGACAGCCGGCCAAGCGGGCGTATTTCAAATAAGCTATAAGACCAAAGATGATAACGATGATAAGCTGATTTATAAAATAGATTTTAGAAAGATTACAAGGACGAGCTGGATTGAGCTTGAGGACGATATCGAGAAAGACAGTTTCGAATGGGATGGGAAAACCGTCGAAGACGGACGGTATGAGCTCAGAGTGACGGCAAGCGATGAAAGGAGCAATACCGATGCGACAAAGTTGACCGGCAGCAGGATATCCGAGCCGGTGGTAGTTGATAATACCGGGCCGGTTATTAAAAGAAGTCTTGTGAGAAAAGAGGCAAAAAAGGTAACGCTCGAACTGCTGGTATCGGATGAATTAAGCGCTATCGGAAGTGTAAATTATACCGTTGACAGCAATAAAGAGTGGATAGGCGCGGTGCCGGACGATTTGGTCTATGACACCACCAACGAAGATTTCACCATTGTTATTGAGGATTTGAAACCGGGCGAACATATAATCTCAGTCAAAGCGGCAGATGATGTTGGAAATACAACGTATAAAACTTTCGATGTCAGTATAAAAGACAACTAAGGGGGTTCGAATTGATGTATGATGCCTGAATAAAGGTATGGGGTTTATGCCAAGAGCGAGACAAAGAAATGAAACTGTGGTAGAGCAAAAGCGGTTTATTGAAACAATAGTTGAGATTATGAAAAAGGCCGTTGTGTATGGCTCCGATGAGAATAAAAAGGTTATTCAACAACAGTATGAGCAGGAAGAATTGGGGCTGGCAAAGTTTCAACTGGGAGTGATTTTGGAGGATTTTGAGATAGCGAGAAAAAAACAGGTGCCCTTGTGTCAGGATACCGGCGCTCCTGTTTTCTATATAAAACTTGGAAACGAGGTAAGATTGAGCTTTGATTTGAAGAAAGCTCTTGCCGAGGCTGTAAGGCAGGCAACCGAGCAGGTTCCACTAAGAAGAAATGTTGCCCATCCTCTCAGCAGACAAAATACCAACGACAATACCGGAATGGGTTTTCCCTATACCTTCTTCGATTATTTCGAGGGAGATTATATGGAGGTTTTGTATTATCCTAAAGGCGGCGGTTCTGAAAATATGAGTAAGCTCAAAATGTTCAATTCCGTTGCTACACTGGATGAGGTTAAGCAGTTCATTATTGAAACGGCCGCTGAATTTATGGGCAAGTGCTGCTCTCCTTATACTCTGGGAGTTGGAATAGGCGGAGGTGCCGATATTTGTATGAATATGGCCAAGAAAGCTGCGTTAAGGGAGCCGGGCGTAAGTAGTAATGACCCACAGACAGCCGAAATGGAGAAGGAGCTGGAAGAGAGGATAAACAGTCTTGGAATCGGGCCGATGGGATTAGGCGGGAAAAAAAGTTTAATAACAGTTAATATAGAAGTGGTGGGGACTCACCCTTCCACATATCCTGTCGGTATTGCCAATAACTGCTGGCCTGGCAGGAAAGCCTGTGTGAGATTTCATCAAGATGGAAGAGTTGAGCATCGTTAAGCTGCAGACGCCATTGACCGCTGAGCGTGTTAGAGAATTAAAAGCCGGTAACATTGTTACTCTGGACGGCGATGTTTTTATTTTCAGGGACAGGGCGCACAGGCAGGTTTATGATTATTTAAAGAATGGCCAACAGCAGCAGATACCCTTTGACCTGACGGGGCAGGTGATATTTCATACCGGCCCGATAATGGAAAGAGTCGGCGAGGGCTGGAAGGTGGTCGTTGTCGGCTCAACAACAAGTGTAAAACTTGAATCGCTGGAGCCTGCGATTATAAGGCATTACAATATAAGAGGTGTCATTGGAAAGGGCGGTATGGGGGTTGACACAACGGAGGCGATGAAAGAGGTTGGCTGTGTTTATTTTGCTCAGGTCGGCGGGGCAGCCGCTGTGCTTACGGAAGGCGTTAAAGAGGTTGTCGAGGTTTTCTGGCTCGAAGAGAACGGTATTACAGAGGCTGTATGGCATTTAAAGGTCAAGGATTTTGGGCCTTTCATTGTTGCTATTGATTCGCACGGAAGGAATCTCTACATAGAGAACGAAAATAAAGTGAAGAAAAAACTATTGGAAGGCGTTTGATGACGGGGCCGGTGGCAATTTAGCCGGACAAGGAGAATAGGATGCAAAGTTTCAACCGCGAAAGCCGGCGGAGTATTTATTTCGGTGTCGGCTATGTTGTGGCGAGCCGGTGGGAGCCCGACCCAATCAAGCGTCTGGATTTTCAAAGGGCTTTGGCCGAGAAGCAGTTGGATTTTCCGCAGACCCGAGTTGGTGCGCACGATTTTACACTTATTAGAACAGAGCAGTCCCCGCTTCAGGTCAAGGCTGCTTCGTTAGGACCGAGGGTTTCGAGCATCTCGGTTAACTCGGAAAGACCTGTTGACACTCTTGAGCTTTTTGGCAGGGAGGCCGAGGCGGTTTGCAACGCATTTCGTCAAATCTGGTTTGAGCAGCAGTGTCAAATTCTTCAGTGTAATGCCACGGTTCGCCATTTGTATAGCTGTAGCGAGCACGCTTTTAAGTATTTGTGGGAGGACAGGCTTAGCCAGAGCCCGCAAGATTTTAGTTGTCTGGGCGCTCGGCCCGTTCTTGGCGGCGGATTGCGGCTGGTTATGCCGCCGGTCAAGGACGAGCCTGAGCCGGTTCAGATTGAAGTGAAGATTGAATCATTCTTTCGCGAATCGAAAAGTATGTTTATAGATACGGCTTTTATTTGGCCTAAGCCGATGTTGCTGCCGGCCGAGGCAAAGTTCGAGCCGCAGAAACGCCTGATTGCCACGGAAGAGTATGCCACAAGCAAGGTTCTGGACTTTGTTACCTCCGGAAATGCATAAGATTGATAAAGAATGCATTGTAAGCCTGCCAGCCGATGTAAGTCCCAAAAACTTTAGTCATATTTTAGGGTGAAAAAAGGTATTATACCAATCATAAAAAATATTTGCGCAATGTGAGATAAATTTTTCCGAGCTGGATAATTGGTTGAGCAAACCCGCCGTAAAACGGCGGGCTAAATATTGAAATGACATTTGAGCACAATTAATCTTAACAAGCGCAAGAAGTTATTATGTTTGGTATTATGCAGTATTCGTTTGGCAAGACATTTACTTTATCCAAAGGAACCGTACATACCTTTTACGATTATAGAGCAGAAGATTACTGTAACAGGTAAGACAAATATATATGATGCTTGTGGCTCTCTTGCACTCTTGATATTTCTGTTTGATTTTTTCGGCCAGCGCTTCCAATTCGAATTAACTGATTTCAGTTTATACATTCAACTGTTGCCGGCATTCGTTTGCTATTTCGATATAGTTTTGTGGTGAGAGCTGATCGGGGCGGTGTTTTGGATTTATGCCGGTATTCTCGAAGATTTCAGAGAAGTTGTTAATTTTTGCCAATCTGCCGGAGGCGAATTTGGTGCAGGTACTGACCAATTTTCGCCGATGCTGCATAAAAAGACGTATAATTTCAGTAAATAGTCCGAAGTTTTTGATTCGGCTGATTTTCTCCTGTTTCACAGTGAAGCTGACCATTGCCGAATCGACCTGCGGTGCCGGCCAAAAGACCGTTGGTTTGAGGACTCTTTCTATTCTTACCCGTCCGGTGGCACTGAGGAAGATACTCAAGGTGCCATAATGCTTATTGCCCGGCTGGGCTGTCATCCTCTCGGCCACTTCCTTCTGGACAGTAACGTACATACCATCGACGGATGGTGGTTCCTTGACAAGATTGAGCATTACCGGCGAAGCTACATTGTAAGGCAGGTTGGCAACCAGCAGCAATTGTCCAGTGCATTGTTTGCGGGCGGACTTCAGGATTTTGGTGATGGAGGGGTTGATAGCGTTTTTGCTTTCAAGGATGTCGGTATTGATAATTTCGACGTTTTTTTGCGTTTCGAGCTGTCTTTCTGCGATTTTGGCAAGTGCGGGGTCTGCCTCGACGGCGATGACTTTTGCGGCTTTTTGAGCCAGGGTTTCTGTCAGGGAGCCGGTGCCGCAGCCGACTTCGAGTACGATATCATCCTCGCTGATATTTGCATAATCAATCAGCAGCTTCATCAGGTTCAGGTCGATTAAGAAATTCTGGCCGAGCCTTTTGTTTGGAACGAGGCCCTGGGATGCAAGTAACTGCTGGATTTGCCGCTTAGTCTGCATTAGAATTTAGAATTAAGAATGTAGAATTGGGAATTATCCGGAAGACCGTGTTTTTTTCACAATTGTGGTCAGGATTGCGACCAGCTCGTTCGATTCGTTAGTCAGTTCGCTCAGCTTATTAGCGGGAACCACTTTAGTTTTTATCAACAGGCGAAGCCAATAATATGTCTCACGGGCTTCCTTGAGAGCAATGTTGCACTTCGATACAAAATCAGCTTTGCTTTGTCCTGCCGTTGCCTCTTCTAAATTTGCTCCAATTGATGTTCCGGAACGCAGAATTTTTCTGCCCAGGATTTCTCCACCATCTTTCTGCTTTGCTAAACACTGATAGAGTTTCACGATTCGACAGGCAAATGAAAATCCTCTTTCCCGGATGTCTTTTCCCTTGGATTTCCTTTCATTATCGCTCATTGTTTTTTCACTCAAAATTATCTATTTGCAATTCTAAATTCTAAACTCTCAATTCTAAATTCTTTTTTGTTTTGGCCATTTGGATTGCCGTGGTAATAGCCGCTTTCATACCGGCAGGATTTGCCAGGTCTCTGCCTGCGATATCAAAAGCTGTTCCGTGCGCAGGCGATGTTCGGATTATGGGTATGCCGAGAGTGATATTAACGGCGTTGTTGAATGCGAGCAGTTTTACGGGGATGAGGCCCTGGTCGTGATACATTGCCACGACGGCGTCAAATTCGCCCTGCACGGCCTGCAGAAAGAGGGTGTCGGCGGGAAACGGTCCCTGGCAGTTTATTCCGTGGTGCTGTGCCAACAAAATCGCCGGTGTTATTATTCGTTGTTCTTCATCACCGAATTGACCGGCCTCGCCGGCGTGGGGATTCAGGGCTGCAACGGCGATTTTAGGTTCTTCAATGCCGAAGTATTCCTGCAATGCGGTATTTAACAAATCTATCGGCTCAAAGACACAGCCGATTGTGAATTTGTGTCGCACTTCAAAAAGCGCTTCGTGGATTGTGGCCAGCGCCACTTTTAACGGTCCAGCCACAAACATCATTACTTTTCGTTTGGATTTGCAGCGCTGTGCCAACATTTCGGTATGGCCCGGCCAGTCGGCGCCGGCCAGTTTCCAACTGGTTTTGTTGATGGGAGCGGTTACGACGGCATCGATTATGCCGGCCAGGGCGGCGTCGATGGCGTCGAGACAAAACCTTATTGACGCTTCGCCGGCAGATTTGCTCGGCCTTCTAATCCAGGGCGGCACCGAGTAGTCGTCATAATCAGCGACAACCACTTTATAAGGATAATCTCTGCTGATTTTTTCATGCTGATGCCGGCCCCAGAACGGCTCGATTTCTGCGTTGTCGGCGGCATAGCAGAGCTGTTCATTCATACCGAAGACGATAAATTTTGCGGCCCGCCGGATTTCCGGCTCAGCCAGCGCCTTGACAATGACTTCCGGGCCGATGCCGGCCGCATCGCCCATCGTGATACCTATAACCGGCTGCTGGTTTATCGAATTGTTGCTTTTAGTTTGGTTCATTCTTCAATCGGTATTGCCTCTGTCAGTTCATAATCTATGACTTCGAGCTGCTCACCCTCTCCGTCACTGACTTTCTGCTCTGTCTCGATGTCGAAGAGTGAGATGACAAAACTCGATTCCAAGTCCTCTATTGACAATGAGGATATCACATCAGCGAGAATATTGATTCTGTAGTTTTGCATAGTTAGTTCTGTCCTTATATTGAATATAATACTCTACCCTAATAGCGCATCATTATGCCAGTCAGCCAGTGTTTGCCTTTTGGAACTTTATTTCTTGGTTCCGAGCACTGTATTTAAATAAAAGAATACCCCTATCATTGAAATCGGACATCTCGGCCTTCTTAATAGCGTCATCAGAGAAGTTATACGCGATCAAGATAGGTTGAATCATTTCAGATTCGCCATTCGCAAGACGGCTACCTGCCCATTGTGAATACCTTATTATTTGACTAACATCTTTCGGCTGAGCTGTACCTTTTTTGAGTTCTACAACAGAATATTTGTATCTCAGCGGTGCAAGTGTGTACCGGAAGTTCTTATGAAAAACCAAAATGTCGACATTCTTCTGACTTATATGATATGGAACATTGTTAGCATACCACTCAATGTCTTCCTTCGGGCCAAAAATTTTTTCTAAGTCATCATCTTCCAAATGAGCTAGAATATAACCTCTTAGGAAATCTTCTAAAGCAACTTTTTCACCATCTCTCCAGATTTGGAAGCAAACCTCATTGGGCTCCGAAGGGGTATAAGGGTCGGATGCATCGTACTTAACATCTTTACCGTTTATTTTTACGAGTAGTTCTGTCAGCGCTTCCGCCGCTTCCGGGGTTATAGTATTGCACCCACGAGCACCTTGACTCTTTCTATATCCCCATATCCCAAATACATTCTCATACTGGGGTGTAGAAAATAGTAGATCTTCTGGAACCGGCTTGGGAAAATAATATGCACTCTCCAGCTTGATTCTCAATGGCCATTGAGCACCAACAGAAGAACCATCGTTGTTAACTACATTTGCGGTATCAAAAAATAAAGGGCTTGATGCTTTGTAAATACCGTGGAACCCGACCTGCCTCTCGTATAGAAATACCAAGTCGCCTATACTAATACCCATCATATCAACAAGCATTTTCAGGTAGGGTTTTCTCGAATTAGAAGGATTTACCCAATCTTTGAAAGTAGTGGGGCAGTCAGGAGTCCCTATACCCCAGAATAGCCTGTCTCTACAGACTCGAAAAGTTTCCTCGTTCGTTATAAGGATATGTGCTTTCATATAATCCCTTTTATAAACGTTAATTCCTTTTTTATTGTTTTTATAATTCGGGGGGTATCGATGTTTCCCCTGCTTGAGGCAAAAGGCTTGTCATAAAGCATTCTTTTCTGTTCGTCGTAGATTTGCAGCCAGTAGACACCATCACCGATGAAATCATCTATATCGAAAGATGAACTATAGAAGAAACACTCTTCTTCAACCAATATTGATTTGAGCTCTGTCATATTTTATTTTCCAACCGATATCTTACCTACCAGGCACTCAAAAGCCGAATTTTTTTAGTTTCTCTATTGTCAGCGGCTGCTTTTGCGGCAAAATCTTTTCAAGCTGGGTTTTTATAGTCTTTACGATTATGTCGTTTTCTATATTCACCCAATCGCCGATTTTTGCTTTGCCGAGTGTTGTATTTTTCAGCGTCTCTGGTATTAGAGTAACGCTGAAACTTGTTTGTTCCATATTTGCTATCGTCAGCGAAATCCCGTCAACGGCGACCGAGCCCTTCGGTATCATTTGTTCGAGCAGTTCAGGCGGTGCTGCAAATTTCATATCGGCAAATTGTCCAGTCCTGTCAATTGTTTTTATTGTAGCAGTTCCGTCAATGTGGCCGGTAACGAAGTGCCCGCCGAATCTGCTGTCGGCTTTTATAGCTCTTTCTGCATTGGCCATCGAGCCCGGCCTGAGCCCGCCGAGGTTCGATTTTGCCAGAGTTTCCGGGCTTATGTCAAAACGGGCAATCCGGCCGTCGAGCGCGGCTACGGTCAGGCAGGCGCCGTTTATTGCGATGCTGTGGCCTGTTTTGGTTCCGTCGGCCAGCTCGGCTAAATCTATGCTGAGCAGCATTGCGCCACTGCTTCGGCTAACCGACTTTACCCGGCAAATCGACTCAATAAGTCCGGTGAACATAAAAAGCGCTCCCAAAACGATTATTTATTATTGATAAAATAAAACTATATATTACAATCAATTATACGTAATCGGTAATCAATAATCAAGTTATAAGGGGGCAGGACAGTTATGAATACGTTTTGGCTGAAAATAGTGATATTTGCGGTTATTGTTGTGGGTTTGGTTGTCCTTGTAAAAACCTTATCTCCCGAAGTCGAAGAGGCGATGGATTTTGATAAGCAGTCCGAACAGCTTGCTCGTGCGCAGGAAGAGAAGCTGCAGGCCGAGCTTGCCGAGGCCGAGGCAAAAGCCAGGCAGGCCAGGCTCGAACAGACACAAACAAAGCAGCCTGCAGCCGAACCTGTAGCCTCCCAGCCGATAAGCGATGAGATTGACCATCTCGGGCAGAATATACAGGCCCAAAGATTATATCAGATGGCCGAGGCTGAATTCAGGATTGCCCGAAAGCCGCTTATGAGCTTCAAAAGGTGTGTCGATTACTGCCGTCAGATAATCAACAAATTTCCTGACAGCGGCGAGGCCGCAAAGGCAAGGGTGCTTCTGCGTAAAATGCCTGTGCGTGAACGTGAAAGGTGGAAAGTTACCGATGAGGAAATGGGGCTTTAAAATTTAACAATATGTGAAGTTGAAACCAGGCTCACAAAGGCCGACTAAATGACTACTCCTGTCTCGAGTGTTAACATACCTGCTTTATTGATAACCGCCGACTGCCTGCCGGAGGCGTGGGAAAAGGCCGTTTTAGCGGTATGGGACAATGGCATTGATATTAAAACTCAGTATGACAAATCCAACGATGCGCCAAGCAAAGATGCAACGGTTATGGTTACCGTCACTAATCCTTTGGCTGAGCCGCGGATTCACAAGAATTTTCCGGGCGGGCCGGCCGAGCTGGAAGCGTATCGCCAGGAAGTTGTCAGCGGCATTCACGACCACTGGATTGACGCTGCAGCGGGCAAGTGGACTTATACCTATCACGAACGACTGTTTACATACTGTCCGGTGGAGAATATTCGTAAATCAGCTTCGCCAAAGCCGTTTAAGAAGGTTGACCAGATTCAGTATATTATCGATTGTCTCTCGCAGACTGCTCATACCCGCAGGGCCCAGGCTGTAACCTGGATGCCTACAGCCGACCCACAGACTGATGACCCGCCCTGTCTTCAGAGGATATGGTGCCGATTGGTGAAGGGTGCTGCCGGCGAGCTGTCGCTTAATATGAATACACACTGGCGCAGCAGAGACCTTTATAAGGCCTGGTTTATGAATGTCTATGCCCTTACCGACCTTCAAAGAATAATTGCTGAGAGGATTTCAGCAGAAATCAGCAAGCCGGTGACGGTTGGCAGGTACGTCGATATCAGTGATTCGCTGCATATTTATGGCAGCTACTTTGACGAGGTAGCCGGCGAGGTCGAGAAGATGCGCAAAAGCGACTTTACACAGCGTGCCTGGGAGAGCAAGCACCCTGCTTTTGAGATGATGACGGCCGAAGCCAGAGAAAACCTTGCCAAGGATGTAGACTGGTACGCAAAGCCAAAGGGACAGTAACTTGATTATTGATAATCAATAACTGATTAAAGGAGCTGGACGATAGGTTTAATAGTGAACGGCGAGAGAATTGAAGACTCACAAATAAAGCAGGAAGTTGAGCGCCTCAGGCCTCATTATGAGCAAGTCTTCAGCGACAAGGAGCCCAAAGAGCGCGAAGCACAGTTGCTTGACTGGTCCAGAGAAAATGTGATTGAAAGGGTGTTAATTAATCAGCATGCGAGAGAATTTGGCTTGCCCATATCAAAAACCGAAGTTGAATCTGCCCTGGTGGAGATGAAGAAGCAATATGAAAGTCAGGGGCGCTCTTTTGAGAAGCTTAGTGCCGAAGATAAAGAGAAAATAAGAGAAGCCCTTGAGTCACAAATCAAAGTCGAACATTTCCTGCAAAGCGTCTGCAAAGACATACCTGAACCGTCACGGGAATCTATCGCAGAATATTATGAAGAAAATAAAGAGCGGTTCAAATCTCCCGAACAAATCAGAGTGGTCCATATAGTGAAATACATAAACTGGCAAACGGACGAAAAATCTGCCTATGATGCGATAAGGCGGGCACGAGAGGAACTTAATAACGGTATTGCCTTTGAATTGCTGGTCGATAAATATACTGATTGTTCCGATAGCGGTGGTGACCTGGGCTATATTACAAAAGGACAGATGGTTGAAGAGTTCGAGGATGTGGTTTTTAAGTTGGGCAGTGGTGAGGTAAGTGACGTTTTTCGCACCCGTTTTGGTTTTCACATAGCCAAGCTGTATGACAGGAAACCGGCAGTCCTGCTGAGTCCTGGAGAGATGAAGGGGCGTATCGCCGAAGAGCTTAAAGAGCAGGTGCGGAGAAAGGCCGTCGATGAGTTTGTAGATACATTGAAAGATAAAGCCAAAATTGAGGAGATATAAAATACTTCTTTGAAGAATATTTTTTACCGATACCCCGATATATCCGGAAGGGTAAATGGCCCGCAATTCCTGCCTTGAAACGTAAAAGTTTGGGTCTTATCGGCACTTTCACAGTTGAGACTTCACAAAGAATTATCTTCATTTTATCAGGGCGGGAAAATACATATCCCGGTTTGCTTTTTGCGATTTATGTATTATACTTTTATTGAGGCTGAATGATTTAGCCCTACCACGTAGTACATTGCATTGGCGCTATGCGAGGATTTGCAATAGAGCCTTTTGGGGGGGCCATATAAAGTTTCTTTCTGGGTAAAGTCCCTGCGCAGAACAACACGCAGGGGCTTTTTTATCAAAAAAACACCACGCTGAAAAAATTGTGAGTTTTTTAAAGCCGTTTTTGTTAGTGCTTATCCGACAGGAGGTTGGGGCGATCCGAAATAAAATTTAACAGCTTGAGATTCGCCGTGAAGCAAAATTGCCGCAAGAATTCCTTTGACATACTATATATTGCACTTGTAATATCCAAGTCGGCGAGATATGGTATTGTTCCGTCGAGCTGCTGCTTGTTTTTAGCAGGGGACTTTAGGTGGATTTGGCCTGTGAGATGTCCATTTTGCAAGGAGAATCAGGATAGAGTTGTTGATTCGCGTTCGAGCGATTCGGGCAGGGTGATTAGACGTCGGCGTCAATGCCTGGCCTGCAAAAGGCGATTTACCACTTATGAAAAAATTGGCGAGAGCTTTAAGCTTTATGTTGTAAAGAAGGACAACTCGCGGGTTCCTTACGACAGGGACAAGGTCATTGCCGGTTTGCAAAAGGCCTGTTACAAGCGGGAAGTTCCTGCTGAGCAGGTTCAGCAGATTGCCGACAGGGTTGAAGAGGATATTTTCAGGAGTTTTGATAAGGAGGTTTCATCGTCTTTTATCGGCGAGAGTGTTATGAGGCATCTTCGCGGAGTTGATAAAGTGGCATATATTCGTTTTGCAAGTGTCTATCGTGATTTTAAGGACGCAGACGAATTGATTGACGAAGTCAGTCAGGTTATACAGGAAACAGAGAACAATGGTCAGCCGAAACTTTTTGATGGGTGAAGAGGAGAAAATATTCTCCGGCTAACGCAAGTGAGTTTGGTTGCCTATTGGTAAATTATGCAGGGAAGCATAAAAATGGGGACAAAAAGGCGGTTGAAGGTCGTAAAGGCGGACGGCAGTATTGAAGAATATCTGCATACCAAAGTAATGGGTGCCATCGGTAATGCCTTAGCTGAAATTGGTCAGGCGGATGTTTGTGTCGCCGAGGAACTTGCCGATGTTGTAACATATTTTCTTTATAATAATAATAAACATTCCTATACGGTAACCAGCGGCGAGATACTTTCCATAGTTAAGGCGGTGTTGACGGCTACGGGATATGAAGAGGCGGCGGTTACATTGAGCGAACATCATTTTGAGCGTAAGCTCAAGCGCTCCAGAATCGAAGTTGTTCCCGTTGATATTCAGGGATTTACGGACATTGAACTGTTCGGTGTGGCCGAAGAATCCGGTGACAGAAGCGCCTGGGACAAGTCAAAAATAGTCGCTGATTTGGCAGCCAATTACGGCCTTTCCCGCCAGACCGCCAGGATGATTGCTTCAATGGTCGAGGAAAAGGTATTTAATATGCAGATTACACAGGTCCCCGTAAGCCTGATAAGACAGCTTGTTCTTGGCGATACCGCTGCAGTACTGCGGGCACAAAAACAGCTGCAAACCGTATAATCCTTTATTTGATTTTGCTCAGCAGCGTCTTTGTTCTCTCGAGGATTTTTTCGCTTGATTCTCCAGGTTCGATGTCGAGCCAGTTAATATTTTTGAAAGTTCTGAACCATGTTCGCTGGCTCTTTGCCAGTTGGCGGGTGTTCTTTTTTATCAGTTCTATTGCTTTTTCCAGATTTGTCCTGTTATTGAGATAGTCGATTATTTCTGCATAGCCAATAGCGCATTGTGCCTGCGGACTTAATGGTCTATCTTCTGTAAGCAGTTTTTTGACCTCATCGACGAGCCCGTCGGCAATCATCTTTTTCACTCTGGAGTTAATCCGTTTACTTTCTTCAGTCTTTTCCCTTCGCAGCCCGATTAAAGTCCAATTGTGCAGGGGTTGAGCGGCGTCGAATTGCCGCTGAAGGCTTGAGATAGGTTTTCCGGTGAGTTGGTGGACTTCGAGGGCGCGGATTATTCGCCTGGAGTCATTTGGGTCGATGCGTTCCGCTGCTGTTGGGTCAACTGTTTTTAATCGATGGTGGAGTTGTTGGAGTCCTTCGGTTTTGGCAGTCTGCCGCAATTGGCTGCGGATTTGCTCATCGGCACCCGGTCCTTCAAACAAACCGTAAAGCAATGCCTTTATGTACAGTGCGGTTCCCCCAACGGCTATTGTCGGTTTATTGCGGCTCTTGAGCTGTTCTGCCGCATCTGTAGCCAGCTCAAAAAAGGTCCCTGCGCTGAATGGCTCGCTTGGCTCAACTATATCGATTAAATGGTATTTTAGCGTTGCCAGGGCCTCTTTCGGCGGCTTTGCTGTGCCGATATCCATTCGACGATAGACCTTCATCGAGTCGATGCTGATTATTTCAGCACCTGTTTGCCGGGCCAAATCAAAGGCCAAACGTCCTTTGCCCGATGCTGTAACACCGAGAATTAGCGAGTTGCTTGTATTCATAATTTGCTGTAAAAGTCTGTAGAAATGAGTATAATACACATTAAACGGCAAAAACGCAAAATTATAGCTTTCAGGGCAGGTTACGTTCAATGTCAACAGCAAAAGCTGTGAATTCAGATTTTAATACTCGTTTGGCCGAGAAGGCACAACTGGTTAACGGGGTATTGCGACAGATTTTAGCCGAGCTTGGTAATGTGGATGAATGTCTAAAGAATGCACTCGTATACACTCTTGAGGCGCCGGGCAAGCGCGTCCGTTCTGCGTTGGTTCTTTGGAGTTGTGAAGTTGTCAGCGGCAGGGTGTGCCGTAACGCAGAAATTGCGGCGGCGGCCATTGAGATGGTGCATACTTATTCACTTGTGCATGACGATTTGCCTGCGATGGATGACGATGACCTTCGAAGAGGCCGGCCTACCTGCCATAAGGCCTTTGACGAGGCGACCGCGATTCTTACCGGTGATGCTCTGCTGACCCTTGCATTTGAAATCCTGGCTGGAGAGGTTGGTGAGCCGAAAATGGCGATAAGATTGATTAGTGAGTTAGCCGAGGCCGCCGGGCCGGCAGGGATAATCACCGGCCAAATGGCTGATATAAAAGCGGAAAGAACCGAAGGCAGTCAGCAGCTTTTGGAACATATACATACCAATAAGACAGCAAAGATGTTTCGCTGTGCAGCCGGGATGGGTGCAATTGTCGGCGGTGCGGATGAAAGCCGGTTCAAATGCCTTTGTGATTATGGCTTAAAGATTGGGCTGGGGTTTCAGATAGCTGATGATATTCTCGATGTATGCGGCCAGAGCAAACATATCGGCAAGACGGCCGGCAAAGATGCCGCTGCGGCCAAGTGCACTTATCCGAAGGTTATGGGTTTGGAGAAATCAAGGCAGTTGGAAAAGCAGTTAGCTGATGAGGCGATAGCTTTGCTGGCCCCCTTCGGAGCACGCGCCGAGGCCTTGCGCCAATTAGCTGTGGTCCTGCTCGAAAGAACAAGGTAATTGAGAGCGTTTCTAATGGGTGAACTTTTAGAGAAGATTGACAGTCCCGATGATTTGAAGAAGCTGCCGGCAGAGCATCTGAAGGCTTTGGCGGATGAGATGCGCCAATTTATTCTCGACTCGGTCAGCAAAACAGGCGGTCATCTTGCCAGCAGTCTCGGGGTGGTGGAATTGACTCTTGCTCTGCACTACGTTTTTGATTTTAGTCGGGACAAACTTCTCTGGGATGTCGGCCATCAGTGTTACGCCCATAAAATCATTACGGGCCGGAAGAATGCCTTCGGGCGTCTTCGCCAAGGTGATGGTATAAGCGGGTTTCCCAACCCGGCCGAGAGTGTGTATGACCGGTTCATTGTCGGCCATGCCGGAACGTCAATACCGACCGCGGTGGGGATGGCGATAGGACAGGCCAAACAGAACAAGAACGATAAAATAGTAGTGTTAGTTGGTGATGCCAGTATTGTTAATGGTGTCTCTTTCGAGGCGTTAAATAATCTTGGGCTGGTAAAGAGACAGCTTCTCATCGTGCTCAACGATAATTCGATGGCGATCGACGCTACTGAAGGGGCGGTTGCAAAATACTTCTCTGAAGTGAGGCTCAGTCAGACTTACGAAGATTTGCGAAAGACTACCGGCAATATTCTCGAACATATGCCGGTTATCGGCAAAAGTGTTGAGGAGGCGATTGAAAGGATTAAAAAGAGTATTCGTATGGTGTTGCCGGCCAGTCAATTATTTGAGAGTCTCAATATTCCATACTTTGGCCCCGTTGACGGCCACGATGTTGGTTCGCTTGTTAAATTGTTCATGGCCTTAGGTGAATTGGACCATCCGGCTATTCTGCATGTTTATACCAAAAAAGGTAAGGGTTTTAGTCCTGCCGACAGGGACCCGCGAAGATTTCACTCGACAGGACCATTCAAAATCAACGGTGATACCGCCGGAACAAGTTCGGTTAGCTCAGGACGGACCTTTACTGATGTGTTTGGCGAACATCTGGTCAAACTGGCTGAGAAGGACGACAGAATCGTTGCCATAACCTCGGCGATGTCCAACGGCACAGGGCTGGACGAATTTGCAAGGAGGTTGCCCGACAGGTTTTTCGATGTCGGTATTGCTGAGAGCGCAGCGGTGGATATTGCTGCGGGTCTTGCAGGAAGCGGATTAAAACCGGTTGTCTGTATATACTCGACCTTTTTGCAGCGGGGCTACGACCAGATATCCCAGGAAGTGTCTCTGCAGAATCTGCCGGTCGTTTTTTGTATCGACAGGGCCGGTTTTGTCGGGGCGGACGGGCCTACACATCACGGTCTGATGGATATCGGTTTTTTGCGTATGATGCCGAATATTGTTCTTATAGCTCCTGCAAACGAGATTGAAATGAAGTTGGCTTTGGAGTTTGCTCTGACCCAGGAAAAGTGTGTCTGTTTGAGGTATCCCAGAGACCTTGTACCATCGAGCGAGTTTGAAATGGCCGCTTGTAAAAAGCCGTTTGAATTGGGCAAAAGTGTGGTTGTTAGAAAGCACAAGGACTCTTGTTTAGCGCTCGTTGCTTATGGCAGTGTGCTGACAGAAGCCTTGAAAGCAGCCCGGCTTCTGGCCGATGATGGAATTGAAGTTGACCTGATAAACGCCCGATTTGCGGCCCCGGTTGATAAAAAAATTATCTCTTTTCTAAAAAAGGGTAAAGGTATAATAACAATAGAAGACCATAACGTAGCCTGCGGGTTTGGTTCTGCTGTGCTTGAGACGGCGGCGGCTGAATTTGATGGCGGAATTGCAAAACCGCTCGTTACGCTTGGCGTCCCGAACAGATATATAAAACAGGCTCTCCGAGACGCACAGCTTATGGATGTCGGTATAAATGCCGATAATATAGCAAAGAGAGCAAGGGAAATGCTGGAGAAAATAAAAAGTTCGTAGTTATGAGTTTATAGTTCATAGACAACGAACCACGAACACTTGTCCTGAGCGTAGTCGAAGGAATGAACAACGAAGTGAGTCTGTGATGGCAAAAAAGAATCTGCCTAAATTGGTTATTTTCGGCGACGAGAAAAGGGGAAATGTTGCTGAAGCGATTGCCGAATTTACCGATTTTGCCAAAAGCAAAGCCCAGGCCGTGGGCGGTTATAGTATCAAGGAATGTCCGGCTGAGATTCTCAAGGATTGTGATTTTGCGGTTGTATTCGGAGGTGATGGGAGCATTATAGCGGCGGCAAGGTGCTTAAGCCGGAACAAGACGGCGGTAATCGGGGTCAATGTTGGCAAGCTTGGCTTCCTCGCGGAATTCAGCGTCAGCGAACTAAAAGATGCATTTGATAGTATAATGTCAGGAAAAGTTCATATTGACAAAAGGATGATGCTTAGCTGCACGGTTTTCAGTGATGGCCGAGAGAAATTTCACTCAGCCGCTATCAATGATGTTTTTATAACTGCCGGGCAGCCATTTAGAACAATCGAACTTCAGATTTCGGTCAATGCCCAGCAGCTTGCCGGCTGTGTAGGTGACGGGCTGATTATTTCCACACCGACCGGCTCAACCGCATATAATCTTGCTGCCGGCGGCCCAATCCTGTCCGGCAAAATGGAGGCAATGGTTATTACGCCGATTTGTCCGCATTCACTTTCCTTCAGGCCGATGGTTATAAATGCCGATAGTGTAATAGAGGTTCGCTGCGTTCGGGTCAGTGAAGGTACGGCTGCGCTAGTTGACGGGCAGATTTCATCGATGGTTTCTGTCGGTGACCTGCTGAGGGTTGAAAAGGCCCGCAGCGATTTTATGATTGTTAATAATCCACTGAGGAACAGGTGGGAAACTTATGCCGCAAAACTCAGATGGGCACAAAAGCCGAATTATATGTAAAATGCAGAACATGATTTTCAAATTTCGATTGCCGATTGTTGATTGCCGATTTCCAATCAAAGGTCGAAGGTCGAAGATCGAAAATCTGCTTGCAATATTTGTTTGTTTGGGCTTATCGGCGACTGTTTGGGCTGTAAGGAATCCTTTGGGTCCGCCGACCATTCCGCCGAGCAGCACCGGCGGCGGTCTTGTTCGCAGTCCTAATCCAGTTGACACAAGCGGTAACCTTGTAGTTACCGGCAATGTTAGTGCCGGCAGGAGCTTTCGAGGTATTGTGCCGTATCGGGCCACTTCGGATTTTGCGGGGTCACTTGGCTCGTCTTCTTTTGATGCTTTTTTAAGGGATTCGGCGGGTTCGGAGAGTTTCGGCCGATACACTGGAAGGTCGATTCCTTATTATTCACCTACAGGAACTGTAACGACTACAAGACCAGGCCGAAGGGACGTTTTCGGGCCGACGGCTGCCGATGTTGACGCTCGTGCCGGAGGAGATACTGGTTTATCAGCTCTGTCAAGAAGACAGCAACTGTCCGACTGGAGAGGGCAGGTACCTTATCTCGGTTCCAGACCGTCTCAAACCCAAAAAAGAGGGCTTCGTTTAGGCAGGCCGATGTCGATGACTCAGCAGGAGCTTGAGCAGGTCATTTCAAACCAAATTGCCAGATACCCACAGGGCAGGGACTTGACTGGCCGGCAGCGACAGGCCCAGATAGAGCAATTTCGCCATGACATCAGGCAGGTAAGGGAAAAGGCTGATGAATTGAAAAAAAGCGTACTCGGCATAGACGAGTTTTCCAAGACGTCCACAAAAACCAAACTCACCGATAGTGTTCTAAAATCTCAGCTCGAAGAAAAGCTGCAGATGTTGCCGGAACCGACAAAAGAGCTCGAGCAGCCTGATACCGGCTCAGATAAGCAGTATTTGGAACCCCAGCCTGATGTTTTTGAACAGATGAAACTGCAGATTGACAGTTCGCAAAAACCTTTCGAACAATTGCCCTCAAAAGAGCCGTCAAAGGAAATTACTGAAAGCAAAGAGAAGCCGGATGAAGAGGAAAGTGGCCAAAAGAAAACCTCAGTGCTTGACGAATTTACCGACGTTGCATTGGCAGCAAGGGCCCAAAGCGTTTTAGGTGAGCATAAGACGTTTGCTTCGTTTTCGAAAGACAGATTCAATCAGCATATGAAAACTGCGGAAGACGAGCTCAAAGCAGGCAGGTACTATCGTGCTGCGGACGTATATTCGGTGGCATCAATTTACAAGCCTTCCGACCCGCTGCCTTACGCCGGCAAAAGCCATGCACTCTTTGCCGCCGGCGAATATATGAGCAGTGCGCATTTTCTTTCTATAGCCCTTGAGATTTTTCCTCAGTACGCACGGTTTAGAATTGACCTTACAGGTATGGTCGGCGACAGGGATAAGCTCGAAAGCAGAGTGGTTGACGTTGAGCAGTGGCACAAATACAGCGGTGCGGCTGAACTGCAGTTTTTGCTTGGCTACGTCTATTACCAGATGGACAGGCTTGATAAGGCAAAAGAAGCAATCGATGCAGCTGAACAAAAGATGCCGGAATCGCCGGCTATAATCGCACTTAAAAAAGCTATTGATGATGTGGTTCGGGCCCCAAACGCGAAGTAATGCGTTTGGGCAACCCCGCAAAGTAATAACAATCTGTAATATTAAATTCGATTTGTTTTGCCGGCGATGATAAAAGCCAACGCGTCCATAGACATCCGGGGAGTTTTTTCTGATGGAGGCCTGATTGCGCAGTCCCTTTCCGGTTTCGAGTTTCGTCCGCAACAGCTCAGGATGGCCGATAGGGTTCAGAAGGCATTTATGAATGGTCGGCACTTGGCCATCGAGGCCGGCACGGGCGTGGGAAAGAGTTTTGCATACCTTGTTCCTGCGGTGGAGCTAATCTACCGTCGTGCCGGTAGGGTGCTGATTAGCACTTTTACCATCACACTACAGGAGCAGCTCGTCAATAAGGACATTCCGTTTTTGGCCGACTGTCTGCCTGGGCCGTTTACAGCGGTTTTGGCAAAAGGCAGAGGAAATTATCTTTGCAGACGTCGGCTTGAATTTGCACTTCGAAGGCGGCAATCACTGTTCGATCGTTCCGCCTCGGAGCTTGGAAAAATACGTAACTGGGCCGGCCAAACAAACGATGGCTCTCGCAGCGACCTTGGTTTTCTGCCAGGGGCCGCCGTCTGGGATGCCGTCAGTAGCGAGCACGGCAACTGCCCGGGCCGCAGATGTCCTTATTTTGGCAGTTGCTTTTACCGGCGGGCCAGAAGAGCGCTCGACAACGCCGATATCATTGTGGCAAATCACGCACTTTTGTTCAGCGACCTCGCGCTCAGGGAAAACTCTGTATCGATTCTACCGGATTATAAGTATATCATTATCGATGAAGCCCACAACATCGAACATGTGGCCGAGGACCATTTCGGAATAAATATCAGCAATCGAGCAGTCAAATTCCTCCTCGATAGTCTTTACAATGCAAGAACCCACAAAGGGCTTTTGGCTTATACAGGTGCAGAAAAAGCGGTTGAAATGGTCGGCAAAACGGCTAAAGAGGCAGCAGCTTTTTTTAAGCAGGTGCGAAGCTGGTATGAGGACACAAAGGACGAAACTCAGGGCAGATGTTATACTAATTTTACGGAGGATACGATATCGGGACATTTGAAGCTGTTACAGTCGCAATTGGCTAAGCTGGCAAATGAAACAGGGGATGTTGATGAGAAGCTCGAGATTTTCAGATATGTTAATAGATGTGGTGCTTTGCTGCATGATTTGGATTGCTTTTTAATGCAGAAGAAGCCGGATTATGTCTATTGGGTTGAGACTACAGGAGGTAAACAAACAACCGTTCGTTTGAGAAGTGCAGCCGTCAATGTCGGAGAGGACGTTAAAAGATGTCTGTTCGACAAATATGAATCCGTGGTATTGACCAGCGCCACTTTGAGCAGCGGCGCAGCGGCGCAGAACGGCGGGTTCGATTTTTTTGCCGGCAGAATCGGGCTTGGCGATTTTGACGCCGTGAAACTCGGCTCACCTTTCGATTACCAAAGGCAGGTTACGGTTTATATTGAAAAGGACCTGCCGGAGCCTAACAATAAGGCTTTTGCTGCCTGTGCTGCCGGTGCGGTAAAAAAGTACATAAAGCAGACGGCAGGCAGGGCATTCGTGCTTTTTACCAGTTATCAGATGCTCGATGAATTTTCCGGGCAGCTTTCCAAGTGGCTTGGTGAGAATGATATTGAGTTGCTGCAGCAGGGGGCGGGCCTCGAGAGAACTTTGCTTTTGAAATATTTCAAGGGTGATAACAACAGCGTAGTACTTTTTGGAACAGACAGTTTCTGGCAGGGAGTTGATGTGCCGGGTGAGGCGTTGAGCAATGTGATTATTGTTCGGTTGCCTTTCGCGGTTCCCGATAAGCCGTTGATAGTCGGCCGATTGGAGCAGATAAAGGCCCGGGGCGGAAATCCCTTTCTGGATTATCAACTGCCCTCGGCGGTTATCAGGTTTAAGCAGGGTTTCGGCAGGCTGATTCGAAACAAGATGGATACCGGCATTGTGGTTGTTCTGGACAGCAGGATAATCAACAAACGCTATGGCCGGAAATTTCTGGCCGCCATCCCAAAATGCAAAATAGAAATCGTCTCCGCAGAAAAATAATTTAAGTTGCACAAGTTGGGTTTGATTGGGTTTGTTTTGGATGAAATAGTTCGTAGTTCGTTGTTCATAGTTCATTGTATTAACTGAAGTTATGTTCATTTGAGTATTCGGGGAATTGGGTTTGTTTTGGATGAAATAGTTCGTAGTTCGTTGTTCATAGTTCGTAGTTCGTTGTTCATAGTTCATAGTTCGTAGTTCGTAGTTCGTAGTTTCCGCCTTCGCCAGGGCTACGGCGGACAGGCGTAGTTCGTAGTTCATAGTTTCCGCCTTCGCCAGGGCTACGGCGGACAGGCGTAGTTCGTAGTTCATAGTTTCCGCCTTCGCCAGGGCTACGGCGGACAGGCGTTGTTCATAGTTCATTGTTCGTAGTTCATAGTTTCCGCCTTCGCCAGGGCTACGGCGGACAGGCGTAGTTCGTGGTTTCCGCCTTCGCCAGGGCTACGGCGGACAGGCGTAGTTCGTGGCTAATTGGTTAAACGGCATTTCAGAGCCTGTGTTCATTTTTTTGATGATATTTAGTCTTTGAAGCTCGAGTATCGTTTTGTATAGGCTGTTCTCTATTCGGCGTTCATACATTAAGAGCCGGTCGAGAACCCTTGCATTTGAGAAGTCTTTTATGGCCAAACGTCCGAGAGGCAGATTGGGAGCCGATTCGGAGGGAACGTCCTGGGGCAGGTCCCTGCCTTTGGCAAACAGCGACTGGGTGAGCTTAGCTAAGGGGCTGGAGGTATCAGGCGCGCTGAGGGTGTCGATTGTCTGGTTCTGGATTCTACAGACTCGTTTTAGGCGCCAGGAGAGACCGACAATGCGTTCGGCGAGGATGGATTCCATAGGGCTTGCGGGCGCCAGTTCGTCGAGGATTTGGTCGCGGTAGAGGTCGAAGTCGGCCTGGCTTTCTGAGCTGATTACGTCGCGGTGGGCTGATAGGCCGTGTTTTACGGCGTTTTGTGAGACGGCGGCCTTTCCGTGGTGGGTGCGTGGGCCGGTGGATTTCAGGGCGTTACGACGGTTTGCGAGGATTTGAGATTCGGTAGTCATGATAAGCTCCGCTTAGTTCATAGTTGATATTTATTGATTATTAACTAACGATTATTTTTGACTTGGACGGCTTGTCCGATACGTGCGGTTCTCCGCAAAACCTTCGCCTGCCGGCGGTTTATCGTTTGCCTGCTGGCAAATATGCAAGTATTTTAACAGAATTTCAGGCAAAAGTCAACAAAAAAGGGCAAAAAATTAGCCACAGATAAGCTATGTAACCGGAGCTTCCGGTTTGCGGGTATTCCATTCTGACCAGTTAACGACCGATTTAAGCGGCCTATCGCCTACTATGTCTAAAAGTTTTATTTTTCCGGCCCATAAATTGTCTGGCAGGTATTTCTTTTCCCATCCCTCCAGTTCGCTAATAACTTGCCTGATATCAGAAGGTGATTTCATAACCCCCCTATTTTATCGCATATTCGCTTAAAAGGCAAAGATTTTCACCGTTTTTCTTTGCTTTGCAGACGTAAAACGGGTATAGTTAAGTGGACAAGTGAATAGTTTTTAGTGCTGAACTTTTAGCGTTCCTATCGAAACTGCGAAATTTCGTATCCAGAAACGCACAAAGTCGGTGCTCCTGGCAACAGGGGCATCGCTTGCGTGTTCTGGATGGGTTTTCGCAGACCTCGATAGGGCACAATATAGCGGTGCCCTTTATGAATAAAAAAACTACATCGCCTGAACAGCAGGCGAATAATTTGATTGCAGTAGCCTTAATGGCAAATGCGGTTATTGAATCGGCCCAAAAACCCAAAGGCCATTATGTATTAGTCTCAAAAAAGAAACTGGCTCTTTTGAGAGAGGCTATATTTTTACTTAAACAGGAGGCAATCCAATGAAGCGGTGTGCTTTTAGTGCGCTGGAAAGTATTAACAATTTTTTAGGAGGCAAAGAAAAATGAGGAAAGTCAGTTTAATCATATTGCTAATGTTTGTAGGCGGCTGTATGACGGCTGCCGAACATCAGCAAGCACTTCATTCTACAAAAGAGCGTGAAATGACCGTTGGTGTTGTGCAGAAGGAAATCAGAGTCGGAATGTCTCAAGCAGATGTGGCGGAAGCTCTTGGCTCACCGAATATAGTTACAAAGGATAGTGAGGGTAACGAGTCTTGGGTTTATGACAAAATTGCTACGGAAGTCTCATACTCGAAGGATTCTGGCGGAATAGGCGTTGGTGCAGGAGGCATCATAGAAAGCTGGCGTGTTGGCTTGGGTGGCGGTGCAGGCTATTCTAAATCTTCTGGTGCTGCTGCCACTACACAAAAAACCCTTACTGTTGTAATAAAGTTTGATGAGAATAGCTTGGTAAAATCTCTTTCTTATCATTCAAGTAAGTTTTAGGAGACTGAATCAATGAGAATTTGTGCGATATGTTTTTGTGCATGTCTTATTCTTTGTGGTGGTTGTGGTGCAGTCGATGTTGCAGCCTCAGCATTTGAGAAAAAACATAAGCCTAAATCTCAGCTTGAAATTCGCCAAATGCAGACTCGTGAATTTGAGACTACAGACACGACAATGGTTCTCAAAGCAATGTTAAACGTACTGCAGGACGATGGTTTTATTGTTACGCAAGCTAATACTGATTTGGGCTTTTTCACCGCCAATAAGGAATTGGACACCGAAGATACCTTAGCAAAAGCTTGGGGGATGTTTTGGTGGGGGCCTGTTGCCCAATGGATAGAAAACTCGATTATAGATTGTACAGCGAATGTTTCCAACTTTGGTGAAAAAACCAGAGTTAGAGCTAACTTTCAATTAAAACAAATGAATAATAAAGGCGGAGTAGAAAAAGTCCGTACAATAGATGACGCAAAATTCTATCAGGAGTTTTTCTCCAAAGTTGATAAAGGTATTTTCATAGAAAAAGAGAAGATTTAATCGCGCTCTTACTGCTCGGCTTTGGTGCCGTTCGACTCCTTCGGTTGCACTCAGGACAGGTTCGCTCACGACAAGCAGTGATGTTGAGAAGGAAAGGGGACTGTTTTGAGAGGACAGCCATTGAGTATAAATAAAACAAGGGGTTTTCTCTACCGGCTTGCCAGGCCGGCAATCCCCTATAGGTGGTTGGCAGCGTTATTACGACTGCCCATAAAATATCCAGGTTGTTGATATCCTCTAAGATTACCGAACTATTGATTTTTCCCCCTGCCAAAAACTAATTTCTGTTGACCATCGAGGATTTTTAGATAAAATCCGGCTGGATTACTTTTTCAAGCGGCATTTAATATGGCTCAAAAGCGGCATAATTCTGCTGACATTGAACAATGGCTCAAATTAATCAGGGCTGACAGCGCCGGGCCGACCACTTTTGGAAGGATTCTGAAGCATTTCGGCTCGGTGGATGCGGCTTTAGGTGCTTCGGTAAGCGAACTGACAAAAGTAGATGGAATAGGTTTTAACCGTGCCGAGAAAATCGCCGCAACGCGGGACAGGTTCGATACGGCAAGAGAGTTGGAGAGGGCTGAGAGACTCGGGGTCTGGATAATCAATCATGCCGATGAGCGTTATCCTGCATTATTGAAGCGGATTTATGACCCACCGCCGATTCTTTATATCAAGGGCAGTTTAAGCAGCGCTGATAATTTGAGTGTTGCGATAGTCGGTTCGCGGCGGTGCGGTCTGTACGGTCAGGAGCAGGCATCTCGATTCGCCCATTTGTTAAGTTCAGCCGGCTTTACGATTTGTTCAGGGATGGCACGTGGTATAGATACTTATGCACATCAGGGTGCACTGGCCGGCGGGGGACGGACAATAGCGGTTCAGGGCTGCGGGCTGGGGACTGTCTTTCCGCCGGAAAATAAAAAACTATTTGAGCTTATAGCCGAATCCGGCGCCTGTATCAGCGAATTGCCGCTTGGGTATGAGCCATTATCTGAAAATTTTCCGCCTCGAAACAGAATAATAGCGGGGCTGTCACTTGGGACAATAGTTATCGAGGCAGGATTAAATTCCGGTGCGTTAATTACTGCCGAAGCTGCTATGGAAAACGGTAGAGAAGTTATGGCTGTGCCGGGCAAGATTGATTCGCCGTTGAGCAGGGGTTCGAACCGGCTACTCAAGCAGGGAGCGAAACTGGTCGAATCTGTGGAGGACGTAGCCGAGGCGCTTGGTTATATCGGCGAGCAGCTGCAAAGCCATATAAGTGTGGCGGCAAAAAAGACGTCTGAAAGAGTAGAAGAGTCTTTGTTTGATGCGAGTCAGTTTAACCTCAGCGAATCTGAAAGAATGATTTATGATTATCTAAACAAAGAGCCGCTGCATCTGGAGCAGATAATCGCCGGGACGGATTTACTGCCGGGCAATACAAATGCCGGTCTGATATCGCTGCAGCTTAAGGGGTTGATAAAACAATTGCCAGGCAGTTTATTTGTTCGAAATTAGACTTTTTTTCTCATACCTACACGAGCCAAATGCTAATATATTTTCGGGGGGGGGGAGGAAGTATTGGGTTTTTAAGTTCTGATGAAGTTTTCGCAATAGAGAGTCATTCAGAATCGAATTTTATCTCGACTGAGGTATGGCCAAACTGCTGAAAGCGATTGGTCTTAATCTTGATATCACAGGGATTGCAGAGTCCGAAGACGTCGCAGGGACGAAAGACGTCCTCGATGTCAAAGTTTTCATCGAGGATGTTTCCTATCGGCTCTCGTCCGTTATAAAGGTCGCTGTGACAACGGTAGATAGAACCTGATGGGCCGATGATTAATTCGGTTGTTTTACATTCGACCTTATGGCCGATTTTTCCTGTTATGGCCTTGGGATACTTGTAGGTTCCGTAGAGTTTACCTTCGTGACGGCCGAGGAATTGCTTGGTTCGAAAGTCGATTCCGGCGGCGATACATTCCGGCTGCGCACGTTTAATCTCCTCAATTTGTGATGGGTGTTCTACGCCCCAGATGCCGACCGAATAGCCTTTCTCCAGCAGCAACAACACCTTTGCCTTGATATCATCAAGTTCCATAACCATAGGATGATACGAGGCGCGAATTGAGGCATACGGTGCTTCGCGTCGAACCCTCTGGGGCGGGACGTTGGCCATAAACTGCTCGACATCGAACTGCAGATTGGTAAGGATGTCAATGTTCAGGTCGCTTCGGAGGCCGTTGATGATTTCATAAAAGCCTTTGTGCAGGCTCGGCTCACCACCCTGGAGGGTTATCGGCAGGTCGGGCTTCGAGATTATCCGGTTGAGTCCTCGCAGCCATTGCCGGGCGGTCATTCGCTTTTCATGGGTGCGGAAATTGTCGAATCTGTTAATGCAGAAGGAACAGTTGAGATTGCAGCCTAATGTCAGAAAGGCAGCTACATAGCCATAACTTTGCGGCAATTCAATGGCAGGCAAGTCTGTTCCCTTTGGTGTTGTCATATTTGATTCCTTATTAATACGCATTTCTGGGTCGGTCATCTGCTCTAATCCTGCATTGTATATTTTACATTATTCAGCTTTATTTTGCAAGAGTTATACCCTTAAGGGTAATAACTTCCCGCGACGGGGATTGTAACTTATTGTTTTAAAGGTACTCTCCCGCGAACAAACGGGAAATTTCAATCGTGAGCACTATAAAAGGCATATCACATTTTCAGAACATCAAAACTATTCTGTCCTGTATTTATACGATTTTTTTTTGATACCCTGGCCAAATTCCGACGACAACTTATAGCTATGACGGCTATGGGGTAATGTTGGACGGTAACGCCGGATTGATAGTCCGATATTGTCAGGCTATAATAAATATAATGGGGAAAAATGCTTACAAGCAAAAAGAACACCGTTTATCACATATACTTATACAACTTTAATTTGACATTAAGACCGAATTTTGGGATAATATAGTTTAAGTTTGACTGTGGTATGAGGCGGTAAGCTCTGTTCTGCACTGCGGTAAAAAAGGTTTTAGATATAATTACTTTTCGGGACAGCCCTGTTAATGTTCGATGCGAATTTCGATAAACAGAAGCTGATGTACCATCCCAGGGAACTGGGTTATTGGCTCGAGCAGGGTGTTACAAAGGGGCCTATTTATACGGAGATGGAGCTCTGCAGCAAGTGCAACTGCCAATGTATTTTCTGTGGTGTGGACTATTTAGTCAACAAGACGGATGATTTGATTGATACAGCTTTGGCTAAGAAAATTATCAGTGACCTGCATAGTCTGGGCAACAAGTCAATTATGTTCAGCGGTCATGGTGAGCCGCTGCTTCATCCGGATGCAGAAGAGATTATCAGCTTTGCAACAGAACTGATGAGCGCATCAGTTACAACTAACGGTCTGATGCTGACGGACAAGAATATCGGTCTGATTGACGGTCTGGAATGGATTCGATTTTCGGTCAATGGATATACCCCGGATAACTATGCCCATATTCACGGCACGGGTCCTGAGATGTTCGAGCGTGTCATAGCAAATATAACAGGTGCAGTAAAGCGAAAACGCAGGTTGGGTCTGGAGCTGACTATCGGCTCACAACTTGTTCTTCTTGATGATAACGCTGACGGTGTGGTTGACCTTGCCCGTCGCTTTAAAGAGATAGGAGTGGACTACTTCAGCGTTAAGCCATATTCGCAGCATCCTTTGAGTGAAAACAAAATGAGTATCGATTACAGTCGTTTTACAGAACTGGAAAAGGAATGTAACGCCCTTGAAGATAAGTCATTCAAGATGATTTTTCGGGCCGGCTCGATGAAGAAGGTAGGGGCAAAGAAGCAATACCGCAAATGCTACGGAACGCACTTTCTTTGTTTTGTTTGCGCCAACGGAGATATTTACGAATGCAACGTCTTTGCAGGTGACCCAAGATTTCTGCTCGGTAACACAAATAATGAAAGCCTGAAAGACATATGGAGAGGTCAGAGGAGAAAATCGGTTCTGTCATTTATAGAAAACGAATTAGATATTGATTCGTGCCGGGATATTTGCCGGATGGATGAATGTAATAAATACCTTTGGCGTTTGAAACATCCCCGGCCCCATGATAATTTTATTTAATTAAAAGCAATCGCAAATTGGCTAAGAAGAAACATAAAATACTTATAATAAAGCTCGGCTATTCCGAAACTCTCATTCCGGAAATCGGGCAAACGTGCAGTCTTGGGGACGTTCTGAGGACGACAGTTGTTCTTCATCTTTTCAAAGACGACCATGTTACGTGGCTGACAGATAAGGCGGCACTTCCACTTCTCGAAGGCAATCCCTATATCGACCGCCTACTTACTTTCGATTTATTAAGCACACTCCAGCTTGAGAGCGAGCGGTTCGACAAGGTAATCAATCTGGAAAAAGTTCCCGGAATTTGTGCGCTGGTCAATAAGATTAATGCTTGGAGTCACTACGGCTTTCGGTTCGATGAGGAAAAGGGTGCGGCCGAAGCATATGAGCGTGCACATGAGGTGCTGAATATTGCCAGCCGCGAGGACCTGAAAAAGCTCAACGACAGGCCCTGGGCTGAAATGTTGTACAGCATACTGGGAGCCAAATGGGATGGCCAGAGTTATATGCTTGGATACAAGCCTGCCAGCAAAGCTCAATACGACTTAGGTTTCAACGTTCATGTGGGCAAACTGCTGCCGGTAAAGGCCTGGCCGATGGAATACTGGAGAGAATTAGAGAAACTGGTTGAGGGCAAATATACTTTTACCTATCAGCAGCACCTTAACGACCTTAAAGGATATATGGAGTGGATTAATTCCTGCCGGATGTTAATTACGAACGATTCATTGGCGATTTACTTAGGCATTGCTTTAGGCAAAAAGGTGCTGGGTCTGTTCGGGCCGACGCCGGTGACCGAGCAATCGCCGCACAAGAATCTGCGGATGCTGCAACCGAATCTTGAGCGGGATTGCATACCCTGCTTCAAGGCTGAATGTGCTTTCAATGATTGCTGTATGAAATACATATCCGCTCAGATGGTTCTTGATGCTATAAACGATTGGGGGATAGACTGAGACTTGATTGTCGATTGTCGATTTCCAATCTGCCATTGTAAATCGAAGATTGGCAATTTTACCGCCAAGGAGCGGACAAAATGACGTCAGATGAACTGAAAACAATTGCTACTGAACTGCGTAAAAACATAGTGAGAATGCATCAGAGGGGGAGCAATGTGGGTTCAGCTATGTCTGCCGCCGATATTTTAGCGGTTCTTTATTTTGAGGTAATGAATATTACTTCGCCGGACGACCCTGCACGTGACAGGTTTATTCTCTCCAAGGGACACGCCGCCTCTGCTTTGTATGCGGCACTGGCAAAAAAGGGCTTTATCGATATGTCGTTGTTGAAAGATTACCTTGCCGACGGCAGTACCCTTACGGGGCATCCCTGTCAAAACACGGTAGCCGGTGTCGAGGTCTCCACCGGCTCACTTGGTCATGGACTTCCCGTTGCTGTCGGTATGGCAATGGCGGCGAAACACGACAACAAGACCTATCGCATTTTCGTTCTTATGGGCGACGGCGAGTGCCAAGAAGGAAGCGTCTGGGAAGGTGCGATGTTAGCTGCAAGATTAGTTTTGGACAACATCACAATTATAATCGATGCCAACAGCCTTCAGGGTTACGGCCGGGCAGAGGACATTCAACCGATAGAAACATTGGTACCGAAGTTTTCAGCCTTTGGCTGGGAGGTGAGGGAAGTTGACGGGCACAACCTGCGCCAACTGATTAATGCACTGGGTGCGGTTCCGTTTGCTGTCGGCAGGCCATCGGCAGTAATTGCTCATACCATTAAAGGTAAAGGAGTTTCGGAAATGGAGGACAACCTGAGCTGGCACTATTTCTCGGTGCCGGCTGAAAAGGTCAAACCATTTACCGACGAACTGGACGGCCCCAAATGAGAATAGCATTTTTAAATAAACTTACGGAACTGATGGAACAGGACGGTTCGATACACGTTCTGGTCGCCGATACGGGATTTCACGTTTTCGACGAATTCCAGAAGCAGTTTTCCGAGCGCTATCTTAATGCAGGGATTTCTGAAGCTTCGATGATTGGGATGGCTTCGGGATTGGCTCTTAGCGGGAAAAAGGTATTTGTTTACGGCATTGTTCCGTTCGTAACAATGCGCTGCTTTGAGCAAATCCGGGTGGATTTGTGCTATCCCGAACTGCCGGTAACAATAGTCGGGGTCGGTGGAGGTCTTACATACGGGCCGGCGGGGATGACGCATCACTCTATAGAGGATATTGCGGTGATGAACTGTCTGCCGAATATGACCGTAATCTGTCCGGGCGACCCGATTGAGACACAACAGGCCGTCGAAGCCATAATGTCACTTGAGGGGCCATGTTACCTGCGGCTTGGCAAGACGGGAGAGAAGGTGGTTCACAGCCGACCGCTAAAATCTTTTGCCATAGGCAAAGGACTAAGATTGCGCCGGGGAATTGAGGTTGCGATTATTGCCACCGGCAATATGCTGCCGACGGCTGTTGATACCTGCAATATTTTAGAAGCCGCCGGTATAAGGCCGGAACTGGTCAGCATGCATACCGTCAAGCCCATCGACCGGGAACTGATTATCGAACTGGCTCGGCGATGTCGTCTCATAGCTACCGTTGAAGAGCACAGTATCATCGGCGGGCTTGGCAGCGTGGTAGCGTCTGTGCTGACCGAGGAAGGGCTAAACGCAGAAGTGCTGTTAAAGAAGTTTGCGATTAGTGACGAATACGCTCACAAAGCAGGCAGCCAGGATTATTTACGGCGGCAATATGGACTGACAGCCGAGACAATAGCAGATGAGGTTCGAGTATGGCTACAGAGAATTCGATAACGGTCGTCGTGCCGGCGCTGAACGAAGAGAACCATTTGGCCGAAGCCGTTGCGGATATGGTTGGGGCGGTGGAACAATCGTTTGATGAATATGAGATTCTTGTATTCAACGACGGCAGTACCGACAGAACCGGTGAGATAGCAGAAGAGCTGGCGGAGCGTTATGAATATGTCAGGGCATTTCATCACAAGAGTCCAAAGTGTATCGGCGGGGTCATACGAGAAGGACTTAAACGGGCGAAAATGGATTATTTTATTTATGTTGACGGCAAAGGTGCAACTTCGGCTGAGGCACTGGGAATCATCTTTGCCGAAAAAGGTAAAGCCGACCTGATAATATCATACGCAACCAATACGAATGAAAGGAACATGGGCAGGAGAATCATTTCGCGGGGCTTTCGGACGCTTCTGAATGTGCTGTTTCGGTTAAACGTAAAACATTACGGAAACAGCATCCTATACCGCAGTTTTCAGCTAAAGCAGTTTAATATCCGCACCAACAGCTTTGGCTATCAGCCGGAAGCTCTGATAAAGATGCTCAAATCCGGCTGCAGTTATGTTCAGGTCGGGTATAAAGATAAGTTTGATATAGAGGCGAGGAAAAGCAAGGCATTTAAGATAAGTAATATAATAAACGTTTTGAAATTCATCCCGGCTACATTTTGGGAGATATACATAAGGAAAGATACCGTCAAGATGAGCAATATACAGAATGCCGCACAAACCGGAGTCAAATGACATTAATGGAAAGAACGTTGAAAAAAGATGTCGAAGGCGTGATGCTGCCGGAATACAGCGAGTTTCTAAAATCTCATTACGAGATGAACGAGAAGGTTCTGTTTGTGCAGCTTCCGCAGATGATTCTGGAAAGTTTCAACCCTGAAATAGCCAAGCGAGGGGGCTGTTACGCTTTTCCGCCAACGGGTTTACAGTGTTTGTATGAGGCCTTAAAAGCAAGGGGCTTAGAGATAAGAATACTGGACCTGAACCTTCAATTGTTAAAAAGGACACGTGAAGAGACAAATTTCGATTACGAGCAGTGGATTAGTATCCTTGAAGAAACTCTCGATTCATTTGCCCCATATATTGTCGGCGTTTCGTGTATGTTCGATGCGAGCATTGGGCCTTTTACGCAAACGCTTGAAGTTCTGCAAGAGCGAGAGCGCTCTGTGGTATTGACGGGGGGGATTATCGCCACCTACGAATACGCCCGGCTGCTCGATAAAAAGCTGTGTCATTTTGTGGTGCAAAGAGAAGCGGAGAACAAGATTAACTATCTGTTTGACCAGATAACATCGAAGAATTTCGGACAATCGCCAACCGACGGTATATGCTTTGAGCACAAAGGGGCGCTGTATGAAACGGGTGGTGAGGGGGACATTGTTCACTTCGAGAGTGATATGATTGACAGCTATTCTATTGTGAAGATAGAGGACTACTACCAGAACGGTTCATTGAATCCATTTGTGCGAATGTCCGGCGAGCCGTTCGCAGCTATTCAGATGACCCGCGGCTGCCGGGCGGCCTGCCGGTTTTGCGCCGTGCAGTCGTTTATGGGCAAAGGTGTGCGGACGAAGTCCGTGGATTCCGTATTTAAGGAAATCGAGTATCTGGTTACCAAGCGAGGCGTTCGACATTTTGAATGGCTGGACGACGACCCATTGTTTTACCGGCAAAACTTTCTGGATTTGTTAAGGCGGATTACCGAGGCGAAGCTGGACGTTACGTGGTCTGCGAGCAACGGGCTGATAGCGAGGTCTCTGGATGCTCAGATGCTCGAAGCGATGCGAGACTCAGGCTGTATCGGTTTTAGAATCGGGATAGAAACGGGAAACGCCGAGATGCTCAAGAAGATTCGCAAGCCAGCCACACTTGAGACATTCCGGCGAGTATCAAACGTTATCAAAAATTATCCTGAAATGTTCGTTGTCGGGCTCTTTATGATAGGGTTCCCGGAAGAAAAGTTTTCTCAGATAATGGAAACTTTCCTGTTTATCATCGAACTTCAAATGGACTGGTCCGGCGTTTCGACCTGTCAGGCGATTCGCGGCGCCTCGATGTTTGAGGACTACGGGGAAGTTTTTGACGAGCAGATGGAATCGAAAGGCGCAACAGCCCACAACTACCTGCCCATCAGGCACTCACGTAAGCTGGAAATATCCGTTCATAAGGGAACGTTGAAGGGGCTGGATGTTTTTCGCATTGAGCCGGATTCTGTGCCCGACGCCGACCAGATTAAAGAAATCTGGTTCGCATTCAATCTCATAGGTAATTATATCAATAACCGGAACCTGACTCGGCAAGGAGATGCCGAGAAATTCATAGCGTGGGTCGAAATGGCCCAGGTTCCATACCCAACCAATCCTTATATGAGTCTCTTTCTTGCCCTTGCCTATCAAATCAAAGGTGATGGACGCGGGGCTGAGGAGTACCGCAGCAAGGCGGTGGAGTTTTCCCAAACCGATTACTGGCGTCAGCGGTTTGCCGATTTTAAGCTCGTTGATATTCTTGAAAACTTTCCCCAAACATCCCAGGAAACATTCGATTCTATCGGCGCACTCCAAGAGGAGATTGGACAATGTTATATAGAGTACCAAAAAAGTAAAGGAGGGCAGTAAAAATGCAGCGTGATGAATCCGGTATCCAGCCGCCTTTAACTGAAGCCGATGCCCTGCAATACGTGGAGAACTCGTTAGGGCAAAAAATAGAGGTTCTGCTCCTTTTCCCAAAGTACGTATATATCGAAACAATCAACCAGTGCAACGCGCGCTGTATTATGTGTGGGATAGACTTTAAGAAGAAAAAGAAGGAATTTATGTCGGCCGAATTGTTTGAGAAGATTGTGCGGGAATTGTCGCAGTATGCCGAGCATATGGAGCGGGTCGGGCTTTATCTTGACTGTGAGCCGCTGCTGGACCCGGACCTTGCTTATAAGATTCAGGCACTCAAAAAGATTGGCATTCGCAGGAGCTATTTGAACTCGAATGCAAGTCTGATGTACTCGGAAAGAGCTGAAGAGCTCATCCGTGCGGGCCTGGATATGATATATATCACAATCGATTCAATGGTGCCTGAGAGGTTCGAGTCCATCCGCAGGGGATTGAAATTTGAAGCGGTGTACCGGAACACAGTAGAGTTTATTCGTCTAAGGGACAAGCTCAAACCAAATCTTATGATTCGCATACAAATGATTTTGCAGGACATCAACCGGGACGAGGCCGAAACTTTTCTGGAGCACTGGAGGCCGATGGTCAGCGAGATAGACCAGGTTATCGTGCGTCAGCCGCATAACTGGGGTTCGGCGATTGATATTGATGTCCCCGAAGACAGAAAACTGATTAATCGTTTTCCGTGTATTGCCCTCTGGAGCACGTTAGGCATCCACAGCAACGGAGATGTAAATCTCTGCTGTATCGACTTTGCAAATTCCGTACCGTTAGGCAATGTTCGGCAGCAGAGCATCGAAGAAATCTGGAAAGGTGATAAACTGAAGCGAATTCGGCAGATGCACCTTCAGGGACATCGAGCCGAGATACTGATATGCGACGGGTGTCCCGTATGGTTTGACCGAGTGGACTGGAGGCAGGAATGCGGAGAGGCTGACTATGAGTGCAAATAGAAGAAGTTGAAAACTTAAAGCTAAAAGCTAAAAATCATAGCGTAAAGCTTAAAATTAGATGAGTTTTGAATTTTAAGCTATGGTTTTTCATTTTTCGCTTCATGTTTTTCGCTTATTAGCGATTGAAGGACGTAATATGGACAATGATATAGTCCGCTGGTGGAAAACGGATTTAGGTGATGAGGAGATTCGAGGCGTTGAAGAGTCGATACGCAGCCGCCATATTAACCAGGGGTCTGTGTGCAAAAAATTGGAGGATGAGTTGGCCCGAATACTGAACGTTCCTTACGTTGTTCTAACTACCAACGGCAGTATGGCGCTGGCGATGTCACTAATGGCCTGCGGTGTCGGGCCTGGGGACGAGGTTATTGTTCCGGCCATTACCTATATCGCCACTGCACATTCGGCGCTTCTTTTAGGAGCAAAGGTCAGACTTGTCGATGTCCAGCCGGACAGACCACTTATCGATGTGAATCAAATCGAAGCCGCAATTACAGACAAAACCAAAGTGATTCTGCCTGTACACCTCAATGGTGCGGCCTGCGACATTGATGCAATAAAAACACTGGCCAAAAAGTACGAGTTAAAGGTAATAGAAGATAGCGCACAAGCGTTTTGCTCAAGGAATTCAGACGGTTATCTCGGGACACAATCCGACTTCGGTACATTCTCTATGTCAATTGCCAAGCTGATTACGACAGGCGAGGGTGGTTTTGCGGCCACCAGGGACGAGGCATCATATACGAAACTGCTGAAACTTCGTAATCAGGGTGTGCTGTCGGTGCCGGAGAATGTTTTTGACGGTTTCGGCTTTAACCTCAGATTTAACGATATGCTGGCCGGCATTGGACTGGCCCAGGCCCGAAGGCTGCCTGAGAAACTGGCTGCAGTGAAACAGACTTATAAATTCTACAAGGAACAACTTGAGGAGCTGGACTATCTGAAGGTGCTCGAAATACGAGTGGACGAAGGTGAAGTTCCGCTGTGGAGCCAGGTTTTGTGTTCAGAGAGGGAGAAAGTAATTGAACTTCTTGGTGAGCGCGGGATAGAAGCCAGGCCGTTCAATCCGTGTCTGAGTGATTCAAAGCATCTGGGAAATCCGGACAATTTCCCTGCGGCCCAGATGTTTGCTCAAAAGGGACTGACGCTGCCGAGCGGGCCTGACCAAGGCGGGGACAACTTAGCCCGGGCAGTCCAAGCCCTGCGACAAATCTCAAGTGAAATAAAAACAGCCATTAAGTAATTATTTTAAGAGGAACGATGCGCGAAGCAAAAGGGGCAATATTTAATACCGAAGAACTCATTGAAGTTGACCGGAAAATGGTCGAGTTTCTAAAGAAGCGTGCCAGCCGAGCAAAGCTTCTGCGTTTTAGACTCTGTCTGCATCATTCGCCCGAGTCGGCTGTGCAGGAGATGATAATTGCCGCCTGTCGTGACAATTATTCCCGGCCGCATCGTCATCCGGGCCGGTCAATGACTTACCAGATGATTGAAGGAGAATTGACGGTATTTATTTTTGACCAGGCAGGCAACGTAACGCGAAAAATTGAGATGGGGTCGCCGAGCAGTGGTAAGAGCTTTTGCTTTCGTCTGTCTTCCGGCGGTTGGTATATGCCCGTTGTCAGGTCAGAAGCGGCCGTTTACCAGGAGACGTTGAGCGGGCCGAATCAGGACGGCCAAGCCACCGAATATGCCGACTGGGGTCCTGAGGAAAATGATACAGAAGGAATCGCCGCATTTCTGAAAAAACTGATGGGACAGAAAACGTGATGAAGAAAGTGCTGTTACTCAATCCCCCCTGCAAGCTGCGAGTCTCACGGGACTACTACTGTGGTCATATTACAAAGGGCAGATATTATTGGCCACAGTTGGACCTTCTGGTTCTTAGCGGTTTTCTGAGAGAAGGCTTCGACGTGCGTATTCTGGATGCTATGGCTGAAGAGATAAGCGGTGAGGAAGCACATAAGCGTATAGCCGATTTTGCACCAGATATTGTCATATCGGTAGTTGCGGCGGTTTCGTGGAAGTCGGATATGGCGTTTCTTTCCGAAATCAAGCAGCACTATGGGCCTCTGCTTGCGGTCTCCGGTGACTATCCCCGTGCCGAGGCGAAAAAGGTGATAGATGAAAATCCATTTCTTGATGCGGTTATTCTCGACTTTACAGACAGCGAGGTGGTTGAGTTTCTCACTGAAGAAAAGCAGGCGGGACTGAAAAATTTGTTCACGAGATTTGACAAGGATAGGCCGGCTATTGTTACCGAAAAAACTTTCAGTATCCCTGTTCCGCAACACAACCTGCTCAACCTGAGGCGGTATCATCTTCCCCATATTATGTATCATCCTTTTACTATGCTGATGACCGACTACGGCTGTCCGTTTAGCTGCAAGTTCTGCTATTTCGAGAGGATTGACTTCAAGAGACGTAACATTGACAATGTCGCCGAAGAGCTGAAGTTCATACGTTCATTAGGGATAAGGGAGCTGCTGCTTGCGGATTCGAGTTTCGGCACGTTGAAAGAGCACGCCCTGGAAGTATGCAGGGCAATGAAGAGCACAGGCGGTCGGTGGTCGTGGCTTTGCGATATGCGTGTTGACGCCGCTGATGAGCCGCTCTTTAGGAGTATGAAGGACGCCGGCTGTCATACTATAATGCTCGGCGTTGAAACGCCGAATGAAGATGTTCTGGAAAAATATAATAAAGGAATCAATGTCGAGCAAATCAAAGAGGCGTTTGCTCTTGCCAAAAAGGTTGGTCTAAGAACGCTGGCCCACTTTATAATCGGACTGAGTGGAGAAGATTTGGACTCGCTCAAAAAGCTGGTGGACTTTAGCATATCGCTTGACCCGGACATTGCTGCTTTTAACGTGGCAAGGCCTGCGTGGAACACATCGTTTCGAGATGAAGTGACAGAAAAGCAGTGGGCAATCGACGAAGGTGTGGAAATTGCCGAGTCAGACTATCGGCCTGTCTGGGAATCGCCGAACCTGCCCAGAGAAGAGGTCCGGCAGATGAGAAATCTGGCTATGCGAAAGTTCTACCTCAGGCCGTCTTATATCTTGAGACAAATAACAAAGATTAGAACTCGTTATCAGTTGTTCACGCTCATAAGAGAAGGATTGCATTTGGTATGGCAGAGTTTGCTGGGGTGCCTCAAGCGCATTATTTCGCGTTTGGGCGGCCCCGGCAACACCCTGCATCGCTGAAGGGACTTCTGATTGCCGATTCGAAATCGTATATCGGCAACCGTAAATCGAGAATCCACTTGACATTTTTGTGAGGTTTTGAGACGATAATATCCACAGAAGCTCTTTTCGATTTGAAATCGATAATCGAAAATCGGCAATCATAAATCGAAATCTACATATGGGCAATGTATATAGCAACAGTAAGATGTTCCACTATCACGACAAGCTGGACGACATACAAGCCGGCCGGCTATCGGCGCCAATCCACGTACGTCTCAAACCGACCAATTCCTGCACTCACCGCTGCCACTACTGCTGCTACCGAAATGACCAGTTGTATCTAAGCGAACGGATGAACGAACGTGACAAAATTCCTCGTGAAAAAATGCAGGAGATAATCTCCGACCTTGGACAGATGGGCGTAAAAGCGGTAACACTTACCGGCGGCGGAGAGCCATTATGCTATCGGTATATAGTTGAAACCATACAGGGACTGCTGGACGCTGGAATCAAAGTTGCGATGCTGACTCACGGGGGGCTGCTCAAAGGCGAAGTTGCGGAGCTTCTGGCACGTCGTGCGGTATGGGTACGCATCTCTATGGATGCGGCAGATAGGGAAACTTATGCAAAAAACCGAGGTGTCGCATTGGAAGAATTTGACAGGGTCTGTGAGAACATTCGAAACTTTGCCGATGTCGAGGGACGCAAATGTGTTTTGGGGCTGAATTTGATAGTTACCAAAGACAACAGTTCTGATGTGCTGGACTTTTTTAGAATGGCAAAGGAGCTTGGGGCAGACCATGTAAAGGCCTCCGGTGCAGTCGTGAGTACAAAGCGGCGGGGAAATGCCGAGTATATGAAGCCGTTTTACCAGTCTGTCAAGGACCAAATTGCCGAGGGCATTCGCAGCCTGGCTGATGATTCTTTCACCATTATCGACAAATTCCATCTGCCGGACTCAGCCGAAGAAGGATTCGAAAGGCAATACAAATGGTGTCCCTTTGCACAATACCTGACTGTCATTGCGGCAGATGAGAACGTTTACACCTGTCAGGACAAGGCATATACAAGCAGCGGTTTGTTAGGCTCAATAAAGGACAAGAGCTTTGCCGAACTCTGGTTCAGCGACGAACTCAAACAAAAACTTCTAACCCTTAATCCAAGTAAAGAATGCCGCCACCACTGCGTCGCAGATGGCAAGAATGTTATGCTGCTTGACTATTTCGAGGCGGACGAGGAGCATCTTGACTTTGTTTAATTCTCAGCGGAGATAACTATGGCTTATATCGATTTTGTAACACAACTGCATACGAAAACCAAACGTGATTATCTGGAAAGAGTCGTCCGAGGTGATAAGGCCCACAGCGCCGAAACAGCAAAGAAGTTCGGGGCCGATTACTGGGACGGCGACCGCAAATACGGCTATGGCGGTTTTTATTATGACGGCCGATGGGCGCCAGTAGCAAAGGATATGATAGAACATTACGACCTTAACAACTCCAGCAGGGTTCTGGATGTCGGCTGCGGCAAGGGCTTTCTTTTGTACGAAATGAAAGTGCTGCTGCCGAACCTTCAGATCCACGGGTTGGATATTTCAACATACGCACTTCAACATGCTAAAGAAGAGGTCAGGCCGTTTCTTGACTTTGGCCGGGCACAGGAGCTGCCCTATGAGGACAACTACTTCGACCTTGTCATATCGCTGACCACCCTGCACAACCTTTACATTTATGACCTGGCAAAGGCGCTGAAGGAAATTGAGCGGGTCAAGAGAGGCGGCAGCTATATTGTCGTTGAGTCCTACCGAAACGAAGAGGAAAAAGCCAATCTTATGCACTGGCAGCTAACCTGCGAGTGCTTTTTCACGCCGGCTGAGTGGGAATGGCTTTTTAACGAGAACGGCTATACGGGCGACTATTCTTTTATTTATTTCGAATAGGCAAATATGGAAAAAAGGAAATCAGGCCACCAGGAAACCAGCATGTAGAATATCAGGAAATCAGGATACAGGAAAAGACGAAGTTAAGCAGATATTCTGATAACCTGATGCCCGCCCCCCGGCAGCCTGGTACGCTGATAACCGATGGTTCTCGGGGTGAGGGGCGCCTATAGTGTGAGTATGTCAAAGAGGAGTAATAAAGTTTCGGTTCCGGACGGCACAACTTCGGTTGTCCGGACGAAGCCGGTGAACTGTCCTGAGCGTCGGCTGGTAATATGGTTAGCGGCTGGGTTTATTATCACCATCGGAATAATCACATATTCAAACAGCTTTGATGGTGTGTTCATCTGTGACGATTTTAGTACAATTAAGAATAACCTCCATATTCGTAAGCTCCGGCCTCTCTCGGAAGCTATGTCACTTCCCCTTTGGAAACAATATCTCAGCGTAACTGTTTTCGGCCGGCCGACACTCAGTCTGTCTTTCGCTATTAACTATGCATTAACGGGGCCGGAGCCCTGGGGATATCACCTTGGAAATCTCATAATACATATTGTTGCTGCACTGCTGCTGTTCGGGGTAATCAGGCAAACTTTATGTTGCAAAGAATTCCAGCGGTACGATGGGGCACGAGCGTTATGGGCAGGACTGGTTGTTGCTCTTATCTGGATGGTTCATCCAATCCATACCGAAAGCGTAACTTTCATCTCGCAACGAGCAGAATCTCTGATGGGTATGTTTTTTCTGTTGACACTCTATTGTGCTATTCGAGGTTTTCAAAGCAACAGGCGCCTGTTATGGTACTCGGCTTCGGTTCTGGTCTGCTCGTTGGGTATGGGTACAAAAGAGGTTATGGCGGCAGCACCGGTGTTAATCTTGTTGTACGATTACGCTTTCGTTTCCAAGTCTTTCAAAAGCGCTCTGCGTCAACGCTGGTTGTTTTATTTATCTCTGGCAGGAACCTGGGTAATTGTGTTCGCTCTTGTAATCATTTCACACACAACCCTGACTGAATATAAGACTCCCAACGAAAGTATGGAATTCATTAAGGGTTGTGACGTGTTGGCGTATGTATTATCCCAACCTGCCGTTATTCTTGAATATTTACGGTTTTCGATTTGGCCGAGACCACTGGGCTTCCAGGGCCAAGTTAGTCGTCTCTTTCCAGATGTCATATTTGGAATAAGACTGGCCGCCATTATTGTTATTGTTTTGCTGGCTTTGTCATTTTTGGGGTTTTTGCGTCGCCGGTGGTTTGGTTTTTTAGGCGTCTGGTTCTTTATAATTCTAGCACCATCTTCAAGTCTTGTCCCAACGATGGATATCTTTTCTATACACCGCATGTATCTATCATTGGCCAGCGTGGTCACGGTTATTGTTTTCGGCGGGGATTACGTTTTGCGAAAGCTTCTTACGGGCCGGCATTGCGAACGCTATTTTAAAATAATAAGTGCAATTATGGTGGCCGGAATTGTAACAACATATAGTTTGATGACCTATGAGCGAAATAAAGACTATCAAGATGCGGCCGTCCTTTTAGGCGATGAAAGCACATTCACCCACTACAACCTCGCCATGGCATACATAGAACAAGGGGACCTTGAGCGAGCTGTAAGCCACTACAAGAAGGTACTTCAAATTGACCCCAACTACCCCGCAGCAAATCATAACCTTGGCCTCATATTCATGGAACAAGGTAAACATGACCAAGCTGCAGAGCATTTCGAAAAGGAAATTCACATCAAGCCTAACTACCCTCGCATCCATACTTCCGCCCACTACAACCTTGGTATGATATTAATGCAACAAAGAGACCTGGATGCGGCTAAAGTGCATTACAAAAAGATACTTCGTATTAATCCCAACTATGCCGATGCCTATTATCATCTCGGCAACATATTAGCACAACAGGGAAATATGGCCCAAGCCAAGCTTTACTATGAGCAAACACTTCGGATTGAACCCGATTATGCCGGTGCTTACTACCACCTCGGCAACATATTAATGGAACAGAGAAATATGGCCCAAGCCAAGCTTTACTATGAGCAAACACTTCGGATTGAACCCGATTATGCCGGTGCTTACTACCACCTCGGCAACATATTAATGGAACAGAGAAATATGACCCAAGCCAAGCTTTACTATGAGCAAGCACTTCGGATTGAACCTAACTGCGTTGATGCCCACAACAGCCTCGGTATAATATTCGCAAACCAGGGAAACACAGAAAGGGCTAAGGCCGAATTTGAACATGAAATACGCATCAACCCCAACCATATCGAGGCGCACTACAATCTTGGTAACATCTTTCTGGCCCAAGGCGACCTCACCCAGGCTGCAGCCGAATACGAGTGTGCAATTGGCATTGAACCAGGCCGAACCAAGAGCAACTTAGAAGCCTATATCAATTCCCATATCAATCTCGGTGTCGTTTTAACACAACAAGGCAGGCCGGACAAAGCTATGGCCTATTACGAAAAGGTGATTGTGATAGACCCGAATAATACAATTGCGATGAATAACCTTGCCTGGCTTCTGGCGACATATCCTGATGATAATTTTCGCAACGGCAAAAGAGCGGTTGAACTTGCTGAGCGGGCCTGCAATATCACTGACTATAAGATACCTAAATTACTGGATACACTGGCGGCGGCCTATGCCGAAGAAAAAAGATTTACTGAGGCAATAGAAACTGCGACCAAATCGCTGGATTTAGCAGCATTACAGAAGAATCCTGCGGCTCAGATACGGCAAATTCGGTTTCGTCTTGAGCAATACCAGACGGGCAAGCCATTCCACCAGCAGCCCTAAACATAGGCGAAATGGTATTGGATTTTATGGAACAAGTTTGCGTATGGCAAAGAGAAAGAAAATTAAATGGACTGATACGATGATTGCGACAAAGCGGTCGGCCATGGCGGTTGGTTCAGAGCGGCGTTGGCGAATATGGCTTGCGGCAGGGATAATCATCGCCGCAGGCATTGCTGTATATTTGAACAGTTTTGACGGTGTGTTCCTTTACGACGATACCAAATCCATCGTTGAAAACCCGCACATTCGCAAACTCTGGCCTCTCTCGGAAGCAATGTCGGTGCCTTTGGCAAACAGGGGAGCCACGGTGTCCGGCAGGCCGATACTCAGTTTATCTTTTGCCATCAACTACGCTTTATTTGGAAAAGAGGCCTGGGGCTATCACTTAGTAAATCTGGCGATACATATCTTTGCGGGTTTGTTGCTGTTCGGTATTGTTCGGCGAACCTTGTCTCTGAAACAATTTCAACAACGTTACGGCAAGCAGGCAATATGGCCGGCGGCGGCTGTCGCACTGCTCTGGCTGGTTCACCCTGTCCAGAGTGAAAGTGTAACCTATATAGTGCAGCGGGCCGAATCTATGATGGGGATGTTTTTTCTGCTGACGCTCTATTGTGCTATACGAGGCTTTCAAAGCGGGCGTAGGTACCTTTGGTACGTGCCCTCGGTCTTGTCCTGTGCACTGGGAATGGGCACAAAGGAGGTTATGGTTGCTGCACCGGTGATTGTTTTGTTATACGATTACATTTTTATTTCAAGGTCTCTGAAGGATTCGGTTCGCCGCCGTTTGGTTTTTTATGTCGTTCTGGCAGCGGCCTGGATTATTCCTGTTACGCAGATACTGCTGACGAAAGAAATGATAAGCGTGGACTTACAGATAATAGACCCCCTCAAGTACGCTCTGACCCAGCCGGGCGTTATTTTGTACTATCTGAGACTGTCTATCTGGCCAAGCCCTCTGGTGATGGACTACAACTGGCCAACGGCAGATAGTATCACCGACTTTTTTCCTGCAGGTTTTGTGATACTCTCGATGCTGGTTCTGACCGGATGGGGACTTATTCGCAGGCGGTGGTTTGGTTTTGTTGGTGCGTGGTTCTTTTTCATTCTGGCACCTTCGTCGAGCTTTGTACCTACAGCACAGAATCTCCACGTGCATCGTATGTACCTTTCTCTGGCTGCTGTTATCGTGCTGGTGGTCGTTGGCTGGGAGTTCCTTTTACATAAGCCATGGGGCGGCCAAGAGGGCAAATACCCTCGACAGGTTATCACTGGATGCCTGGTTTTGGCTATCGTGGCGACATTGGGTTATCTGACGTACGAGCGAAACAAGGCTTACCAGAGTGCGTATGCTCTTTGGTCCGACAATGTTGAGAATCGGCCGGAAAGCAAAATCGCCCACTTCAATTTCGGCCTTATATTAGAGGAAGAAGGTAAGGTGGAGCAGGCCAAGGCTGAATACGAACACGCAATTCGTATCGACCCTAATTACTTCGACGTTCGTACCAACCTCGGCATCATATTCGCAAATCAAGGAAACCTTGACCGTGCCCGGCACGAATTTGAACATGAAATACGCATCAACCCCAACCATATCGAGGCGCGCTACAATCTTGGTAACATCTTTCTGGCCCAAGGCGACCGTGCCAAGGCTGCAGCCGAATACGAGTATGCAATTGGTATCGGGGCCCCCAAAACGCGAAGTAATGCGTTTGGGGAACCCCTCCAACCAGGCCGAACCAAGAGCAACTTAGAAGCTTATATCAATTCCCATATCAATCTCGGTGTCGTTTTAACACAACAAGGCAGGCCTGACAAAGCTACGGCCTATTACGAAAAGGCTCTCGAGATAGACCCAAATAATACCATTGCGATGAGTAACCTTGCCTTGCTTTTGGCGACATGTCCCGATGATAATTTACGTAACGGGGCCCGGGCGATTAAACTGGCTGAGCAGGCCTGTAATATCACCGGTTATAGAGTTCCAAGATTACTGGATACATTGGCAACAACCTATGCAGAAGCCGGCAGATTTGCAGAGGCGGTAGAAACCGCGACCAAAGCGCTGGATTTAGCACAATTACAGAATAACTCTGCAACTCAGATAGAGCAAATTCGGCTGCGTCTTGAGCAATACAAGGCCGGCAGAGCCTATCGCCGGCAACCTTAACCAAGTGGCAAAACAATATGAATGCCCCTCAACGGTGAGGAGGCCTTTTTTATAGGATGGGGGCCCCAAACGCATTTTTTCGCGTTTGGGGAACCCCATGAAAGTTTTTTGCTCAACTCAGCCGAAAGTTATCCCGATATACTTGTTAAAAGCCGTCTCTTGCCACCAAGACACAAAGGCACGAAGTTAAAAAATATATCATAATTCTTGGTGTCCTGGTGCCTTCGTGGCCTGCGAAAAAGAGCCTTGGGTTTGATGGAAGGTCTAAAAATGGGAATCCAAAATTTTTCTGAAAATGTTATTCTTGTCGATTTGCCATTCAAAGAGCCACAAATAACTGAAGAGCTCAAACACATCAACGAAATTATTAGTAACAGAAACGACCGTGATGTGATAATCGATTTCTTCAGAGTCGAAATAATAAATTCTACAAGCATCGGTAATCTGATAATATTGCGTGATATGCTCGGCGAGTACGGCCGTCAGTTAATTCTGTGCAATGTTGCCATTGTAACCAAGTACATTTTTACGGTAGCCGGCCTTAATGAGCTTTTTGAATTTGTAGATGATAAGTCGGCCGCCTTATCAGCCATTCAGCCTGTCGATTAGCCGGTAAACCATTCGTTCAAGAAACGGCATTTCCCCCCACCGTTCCAGCCTGAGTCACTTTACCCGCTGTTGGTGAAACATTACATCGTCCGGAGCAATCCGAAAGTTCTACCAGGCGGGATTAGGCTTTTCAAGCACCTTTTGAGTCCACGCGCTGCTGTTTTTCTCAAATTGGATTTTGTCTCTGGAGATTTTTATGACACGAGCGCCGTTTATAGTGTCCCCCTCGTGAACTATTTCATTGTTAATCAAAGCAGTCGGATTCTCTGTATCGCATATTATTCCAATTACCACTCCATATTTGTTGGTGTACGATTTGTAAATCAATGGGCAATTTCCCTCAGTCCAGAGCCACGAGATTACATTTTTGGTTGTGATTGCCTCCCAAACGGAGGTATCTTTTTCTGCTGCCCAAAGACTACATATCGCACTCAACACAATTATGTTTGCTAAAAGCAATAAGGAGAATAAATGCCTTTTTCGTCTTTTTACTGATGCAGTTTCCGTTTGTGCAGACGACATATTGGCCTTTATAACCTCTGCTTTTGGCCACGTATTATTCTGGTTAAGATATTCTAAAGCCATTTTCTTTTCTCATTCGTCAACAAACAACACACTTATATTTCGGCTCATTAAAAGAAGGGGTTTATCAGATTTATTAAAGAATTTGGCATCCGGGAAATTGGGTTTGTTTTGCAGAAAATAGTTCGTAGTTTCCGCCTTCGCCAGGGCTACGGCGGACAGGCGTTGTTCATAGTTCATTGTTCGTTGTTCGTAGTTCATTGTTTCCGCCTTTGCCAGGGCTACGGCGGACAGGCGTAGTTCGTAGTTCATTGTTCGTTGTTCATAGTTCATTGTTCGTAGTTCGTTGCTCATAGTTCATTGTTCGTTGTTCATAGTTCATTGTTCGTAGTTCGTGGTTCATAGTTCATTGATATAACAGAAGTTATGTTCATTTGGGCATTCGGGAAATTGGGTTTGTTTTGCAGAAAATAGTTCGTAGTTTCCG
>Ga0180431_10000461_pt1 | contig 58950 bp, 66 predicted proteins | sample SS_ome_11_FD_132459 | JGI IMG/M metagenome (GOLD analysis project Ga0180431, IMG submission 132459) | Hypersaline lake sediment archaeal communities from the Salton Sea, California, USA - SS_1_MS_1 metaG | ecosystem: Environmental > Aquatic > Non-marine Saline and Alkaline > Hypersaline >... | reverse complement strand
GTTGTCAACAGCAAAAAAACTGCGCCGGGACTCCCTTCACTGTTTATATGATACAGAAACGCTCCGGCGGTTGCCTGTGGTTTTTCCCCTACAGAACAGCAAAGAGAGTCCCGTGCTCGGACAGTTTTTGCATAGCTGCGTTGTCAACAGCAAAAAAACTGCGCCGGGACTCCCTTTGCTGTTTTCCAGTCACACAAAGACACTCCGGTTGTCTGCGGAGGGGGGTATGAAAACTAGAGCGCGGATTCCCGGAAGCGGGGAAGTCGGCTTCGCCGCCTTCCGAAAAACCGGGCTTCTACACCTGAGACCTGGGACCTGCTTTTTTGTCCGTCAATCGTTTTTCGGTTGCGGTTTTTTACGACCTACGAGAACCTTTCAACGTTTCCATCAACGCGGCCGTCCAACGAACAATGTAACCATCGACTTTTTACCTATGCGATCCAACACCCGAAACCTGTATTTTTTGACACTTTGACACTAGTGAGCGTAGCGAACGATGACACTCTGACACTTTCCTCTGTCTTCTGTCCTCTGACATCTGTCTTCTGACTTCCGACACCTGAATCCTCGACACAGCCCGCCCGATGAGTTATACTATAATCAAAATAACAGGTATTTAGCGGCTGAATCATAAAAAGGAGGCGGCTATGGACGAGGAACTGATGAAGGCGTTCGATATGCTGAGAGAGGCCAGGAAAAAGGTAAATGAAAGCATAGAACGCGAAATGCAGGATGTCGGCGGGACCCGGCCTCAGGACAGCTGCTGGCATCTGGAAGCGCTGAGCAATGCTTTCTCGGAGGAGATGAAAGCTTTCATGGATTATTACGCGAAGTCACGCAAGCGGTGGGGCGACACACAGGAAGAAATAGACGAACGGCTTTTAAGCTATTTCGGATTGGTCAAGGGAGGTCAGAAATAACCGGATGGCACCGTGTAAGGAACGCGAATCGGTCCGCTGCAGATATTTCGGGATCCAGAATGCGAGAACGCCATGAACCAGTATGACCATGATCTTATTTTCAAGAGCATGAAAGAATTCGATAAATACCCGGCTAAAAGGTTCAAGAAAAAATAATATGCGTTTCGATTTTTTTTACACCATGGACCCGCGATGCAGGAATATCATAATATTCCTGGCCGCGGCGCTCATTGCCATGCTGACCGCTTATTTGTTTTGTTGTGTTTCCAGGCACGGCTATGAGGAGATAGGCGAGATCGCGGAAGTACAGGAAACACAACAAGAGGTGACGGCGGAGGATGGGGGCAAAAGGAAAGTCGATCTTGAGGCGGACAACTTCGTTGAGTATTACAAGATCATGCGGGATACCAAGCAATAAGGAGCACGGCCTGAACAGCCTTGTAAATATCACTTTTATCGGGTATGCTCACTTGAACGATCAGGAGGTGTGGATATGATCATATTAGCTAAGATCATCGGTGTACTTTTTACGGTCGCGGGAGTCGTTTTGCTAGTACACCCGGAAACAGCGAAGAAATTGTTCAGTTTCTGGGAGGAAGGGCAGAGGATCTACGGCTTGGCCATAATACGGTTCATCGTCGGGGCAATATTGCTCCTCGCGGCCAGGGAGTGTATGATGCCTGTTCTCGTTATCGTGATAGGCGTGTTGCCGATCATCGGCGGGCTCATCATCGTGGTGCTCGGTCCCGAAAAGGCCAGGAAGATCATAGAAAAATGGAAGAAGAAACCGGATCTTGTGTTCCGAAAAATAAGTTTGGTACCGTTAGTCCTGGGCCTTCTGCTTTTATGGGCAATATAAAAGGAAACGTAGTGAATGAGCGTTCCATAGGCGATAAGTTTTACCGGGCGAGATATGCAAGCCTGACACGGAGGTTTATTGCAACAGCAGTAGATTCGGTGATCATCGGAGGAGCGTCTTATCTCTTGTTCAGGGTCGTGCGGTATTTGCTGGTGAGTTTGGATCTTTACAAGTATATCCCGCAGGGCCTGTTCTCTCTGGGGGTGGATCTCCTTATTTTTGCCGTTTGCGGTACCGTGGTGTGGATACTTTACGGGGCGCTACTGATAGGCATATACGCTAAGACCATCGGACAGGGTATAATGGGGGTTAAGGTGCTCACGGTGGATGATAAGCCGCTTACTCTGAGAAGGGCGTTCGCCAGGTCCATAACTTATGTTGTGATACATCTACCCGGCGCCCTGATGTTCGTATCGATCGCCAATGTCCTGTGTACCGCCAGAAAACAGGCGGCTCATGATCTTATCTGCAGGACCGTGGTGGTAAAAGAGTAGGTATTAGCTTATCCTTCCTTCCCGCGCCGAGCGCAATTAAGAAAAACCCGTATAATATGCGCTAGGCATGATGCACTTATATATATGTATATATAAAGGAGACATTATGGAAAAAAGACGTTTCAGGTTTTTCTTGACCGTTTTCCTGTTGTGCATGGCGTCGGCCTTTTTCTGTCCGGCCGCGCGGGCCCAGGCGAATGACACCAAGACAGAAAAGACGCAGCAGTCCGCCGCCGATACCGACAAGGCCGCGGAAGAGCAGCAAGAGATAATCAATGCCAGGGAGAATGCTAAAGAGGCCAGGACCGAAGCCGAGAAGGCCAAACAGGAGCTTGAACTGCAGAAGAAGGAGGTAGAGCTCCAGAAGCAACAGGCCGAGATCGAACGCAAAGAAGCGGAAATAGCCCAAAAAGAGGTCGAGGCCATAAAAGAGATCACGAAGAACAGGAAAGAGATACAAGAGGTCCTTGAAAAGGCCAGAGCGGAAAAGGCGGAAGCGGAAGCCGCGCTTGCGAGGGTAAAGATCACTGAGGAGAAGATACTCACCGCCGAAGAGGAGGCCCTTCTAGCCGAACAGCTGGCGGAGATAGCTGCTGAAAAAGCAAAGATCGCGGAATTGAAGATCAGGGAAAAAAGGAAGATCACCTACATAAAAGCGGTCCAGACGGTGCTCATCCTGTTCTTCGGTTATCTTTTGCTCTTCATACTTGTCGGTATCATCAACCGTCGGGTGCCTAACCTCAAAAGAAAGCACCTCCTGCGCAAGAACACCGCTTATGCCCTGAATTTCGTGATACTTGTATCGATCATAGTCGTCTGGGTGCATAACATCCAATCCATAACGATATTCTTCAGCGTGATAGGCGCCGGCGTAGTTCTGGCCCTGCAAGAGACCATCCTCTGTATGGCCGGCTGGCTGTACATCATCGCCCGGAAACCGTACGAGGTGGGGGACCGTATAGAGTTTGGCGGGGTCAAGGGCGATGTCATAGATATCATGATGTTCAACACGACCATGCTTGAGATAGGCAACTGGGCAGATGCCGACCAGAGCACCGGCCGGCTCGTGGAAGTGCCCAACAGCAATATCTTCAAGCAGCCTCATTTCAATTTCAGCAGGGGGTTCGAATTCATCTGGAACGAGATCAAGGTAATGGTGACGTTCGAAAGTGACTGGAAACGCGGCGAAGAAATAATGATGAAGCACGGGAATAAAGAAGCCGAGGGGATGGAGGATATCGTAAAGAAGAAAATAACGAAAATGACGCTCCAGTACATGATATTCTTCGATAAGCTGACGCCCGTTGTTTATACGAACATCAAGGATAGCGGCGTAGAGCGTAGAGCTCACCTTGCGGTACCTGACAGAGGCCATAAACCGCCGCTCGTCCCAGGACAGGCTTTGCAGGGCCATACTGGAGGATTTCGAAAAGGAGAGGAAAGTGAATTTCGCTTATCCGACATACAGGATAGTAAGGGAATGACGGGGGTATGATATGAGAACAAGTATTTATTATTTCACGAGTACGGGAAATTCCTTGAAAATAGCGCGTGATCTGGCCAGGGAGCTGGGGGATGGCACAGACCTCACCTTTATACCTGACGTTATAAAGAAGGACGAAATAAGTACGGATGCCGACAGAGTAGGGATCGTGTATCCCGTTTACATGTTCGGGGAACCGCTCATAGTATCGGAATTCATGGGAAAGCTTGCCCTGAAGGACGATGCGTATGTTTTCGCCGTTACGAATTATGGAGGGACACCGGGGGCCCCGCTGCAGCAGACGGAAGGGGAGTTGAAACGGGCGGGTCTTGAACTTTCCGCCGGGTTCAGGTTCCGGATGCCCAACAATTATACGCCTCTTAAGCAGGCACCGTCCGAAAATAAACAGAAAAAGATGTTCTCCAAAGAAGCGGAAAAGGTCAAAGAGATCGCCGGAATAGTGAAAGAGAAAAAGAAGGTCGCTGTCAGTGGGTTCTTTCTCTGGGTCTGGATAGCGAGACTCCTTTGGAAGATCTTCGCGCCGATGGTCCCTTCCTGTGACAAGTCGTTCTGGGTGACCGATGATTGTACTTCATGCGGGCTTTGCGAAAAAGTCTGCCCTGTAGATAATATCATTATGGAAAGCGGCAGGCCGAAATGGATGGGGAAGTGCCAGAGCTGCCTGGCCTGCCTGCAGTGGTGCCCCGCCGAGGCGGTACAGTACGGCAAGAACACCAAAGGGCGCAGGAGGTATCATCATCCCGAAGTGAATGTGAACGATATCATGAGACATAACAAGATCTGAACCGGAACAAAAGGCCGGGAGGTAATGGTAATGGATCCGAAAGTATCCAGAGAAGTAGGAAAAGCGTTCCACAGGCTGGGAGAGGCCAAAAAGAAGGTCCATGATGTCATGTTGCGGGAATCACGGGGATCCGGCAAGCCCGGGCAGGACCCGCATGTGGATGAGCTGGGTGACGCTTTTGCGGAAGAGATGAAGGCTTTTGTGGACTATTACACGAAATCCCGCAAGCAATGGGGGTATACGCGGAAAGAAATAGATAATCGCCTGAAAGAGTACTATGGGTTGCTTGACAGCAGTAAATGAAAGGGGATGTCATGTGGTGGAGATGGACTGTATTGATCGTTTGTGGTATCCTTATTTTGGCCTGTGCTGTTGACACTGCCATCAACTGGATCAAAGGGAATACGGGGCCTTTCGGGCCCAAACCGGAGGAATGGTGGGGATGCGGCGCGTTCACCATAGCCCTCCTGGCGGTGATGTACTGGGTCGGCAGGCATCTTTTCATGAAATAACAAGGCGGTCGAGAACATGTGGTGGAAATGGACCGTGTTTATTTTCTGCGCGCTGCTCCTTTTGTCCGTTATTTTCAGCACGTCGTTAGATTGGCTTAAACGGAGGTCGGGTTCTTTTGGCGCCAGGGCGGAAGATTGGTGGGGCTGCGTTGTGGGCATCATAATCCTGGGAGTGATATTGTTCTTTATCGGCAGGAGCGTTCTGGGAAGATAATGCAGGAGGTAGCGATGAAGATCTTGAAAGTATTGCTGGTGGTTCTGTCCGTGACCTGTCTGGCGGCGTGCGCCGTCTTAACGGGATGGGCCCAGAAACGGGAACAGGGACCGGTGATCACCGACACAAAGGCGGAAGTAGTATCGGTAGATGCCGATGCGTCCGTTCTGGTGATCAGGCAGCATCCGGCTCCCGGAGTTAAAAGCTACACGGATGTCCCGTTGAACATCTTGCCGGAGACGGGTATAACCCGGGCAGATGAGATCCTGGAACTTTCCGATCTTAAGCCGGGCGATAAGATAACGGTCGAATATCAGACGGACATCGCGGCGGGAGAATCGACAGCGGTAAGTATATATCTCGAGGCGGGCCCTGACGAGCCGGCCGAGCCCGGTATCGATATTATTGAGAACGAATAAGCGGGCGCGACCGGAAAAACGGGAGGATAAAGTGAAACTGAGCAGGCAGCAGATCGTTTGGCTGGTGATATTGTCAGCGCTTGCTTTAATAGCGATCGCTTACCTGAAGCGGGAGGCGGTCGAGATCGTCGAGGTCGAGCAGTATGAACCATGAGGAAGGGGGAAAGATGATCAGGAAATTATTGTGTTTGATACTGGGTTTGATGATCGTCCTCGGTCCGGCCGGCGCGGCCTTTACCCAGTCAGCGTGTTCGACGGGGGGAGCCGAGGCGAAAGATCCTGCCGGCGAAAAGAAAGAAGCCGGTAAAGGCACGGAGAAAGACGCTGAAAAGAAAGAAAGCGTCATCGAGAGCGATGATGAGGACGATTTTTTTGATCCCGACGAGGGGGGCGGCGGGGAGTAATATAGGCCTGATTATACTGGAGGTAATGGATGAGAAAAAGTATTTGGTGCCTGGCGGCCGGCTTGGTCCTGCCTTTTTTATTGTACGGGTGCGCTTCCGGCCCCGCGGTAAAGGCAACACACGAAGAGCTCAAAGCCGCCGAAGAATATAAGAAGACCGTGGCCATAGTGGATATCACGGAAAAGGGATCCGACGTACAGGGCTTGCGCCAGATCGTGGTATCGAGACTGGAGAACATGCTCATGGGGTATACCAACTTGGTGGACAAAGAAACGGTAGAAGGTGTCATAAGGGATGCCAACCTCCAGAAACGGCAGGACCTTGACAAGGCCGACCAGCTGGGCAGACAGCTGGGCGTGGACTACGTTATATTCGTGAATGTCGTCGCCAGGGTATCCGGACCGCACGTACAACACAGCGAATCCAGGCACGAAGGGCGTTTCAGCGGCTCTATCTGGGAAGAAGTGCAGGCGAGCGCCGAGACCACTATCAGGGTGATCGATACCAGGACCGGGAATATCGCATACGCCGGCATGAAAAAGGGCTGGGACTCAGAAGATATAAACAGGCAGACCTTCTCGGATGAATCGTTATACAAACAGACGCTCAATACCAAATCCATCGCGCATCAGATAGTCAATATCGCGGGTCTTTTCATGGATATGAAAGAAGACCATTCATTCGCCGTCTCGAAAGCGGTCAATTCATCCGTGGGACAGTTCGATCATGACCTCAAGAGGCTTTTCATGCATTCGGGTCTCGTTCTGGAAAAGATATCGGATAAGGAAGTTCTCGTGAATCTCGGTTCGGCTTTCGGCGTCAAACCGGGGGATACACTGGTCTTCTGGGAAGAAGGGGTTCCCATCAAGGACCCGAGGACCGGCATAATGACCGTGCCCAAAAAGGGCAGGAAGACCCTCAGGGTCACCGGCGTGACATCCGGGCTTACGTGCGTCGCCAAAGGGAGTAAAAAGACCGTTTCGATGCTGAAGGTCGGGGATAAGGTCTATACGCAGTGAAAAGATACGAAAAGAACCCTATAATAACTTCGGATATGGTAAAGCCATCCAATCCGGGGTATGAGGTCAAGGGGGTATTCAACCCGGGGGCGGCCGTTCTCGGGGATGAGGTCATACTCCTTTTGAGGGTCGCCGAGACTTGCGTGCAAAAAGAGGGTTTTGTCGCGGTACCTGTTATCAGGATCGAAAAGGGCCGGGTGAACGCGGAAGTGCTGGAGTTCTCGCTCAGCGATCCTGAGGTGAGCCTGCAGGATACCAGGGGGATATCCTACAAGGGCACGGATTATCTTTCCACGTTGAGCCATATTCGGCTTGCCAGGAGCGTGGACGGATACAATTTCGAGATAGAGGGTGAACCGTTCCTTTTCCCGGACGCCCCGGAAGAGGTATTCGGGGTCGAGGACCCGCGGGTAACGTTCCTGGAAGGTTTCTATTACATCAATTATACCGTTGTTTCCCCGGATGGATGGGCCACGGCCCTCGCGAGGACAAGAGATTTCAAAGCTGTTGAAAAGATGGGCATTATTTTCTGCCCGGAGAACAAGGATGTTTCTATTTTCCCCGGGAAAGTGAACAATAGATACCACGCCCTGCACAGGCCGGATAACAGCATATTCGGTAAGCCGTCCATCTGGTATGCCGAGTCCGAGGACCTTCTGCACTGGGGCGGGCACAGGTGTCTTGTAAGGCCGAAAGGCGATCGGTGGGAAGACGAAAAGATAGGCGGCGGGCCTCCCTGCGTAGAGACCCCGGAGGGATGGCTTCAAATATACCACGGTAAGGCCGAGGACGGGGGGTATAGTCTGTTCGGCCTTTTGCTGGACTTGAACGACCCTTGCCGTATCCTCAAGCGGTCTAAAGAGCCTATCCTGAGACCGGAAGCGGACTATGAAAAGAAAGGCTTTTATGGGAACTGCGTTTTCTCGAACGGCCTGGTCGAAAAGGACGACGGCACGCTTCTTATCTATTACGGGGCGAGTGATTGTATGACATGCGTGGCCGAGACGTCAGTCGATGAAGTCTTGAAAATGCTGTAGGCAGGATCACAGGATCTCCGCGGATATCCGGGCGGGGGACCCGACAGTGAGCCTGATCTTTATACCGTGTACCTTCAGGATCCCGCTTTTTTTGGCCGGCCCTTTGATCGGGACGGCTTGTTCGATGGTTTTTTCATTCTCGGCTATGTATGAAGGAAGCTTGAGGCTGTATTTGTATACCTCGACGATGACGACGTCGTCCGATATCTTTTTCAGGTGATACCATTCCACGTTATCAAGCCCCTTTGTTTTCAGTTTTGATGAATCCATGAAAACGCATATCGGGTCGTCTATTTCAATAGGCGCGTCCTGAAAAACGGTCAGCCGCCTGTCATCGTCAAGGATGGCCTGCTGACCCTCATCCGCGGTGACTACCCGGTACTCAGCGAATGATACAGATGGAAGAATGCATAATATGAACATTAGAACGGCTTTTTTCATGACACCTCCTGTGACTATAGTTTATTCGAGGACGCCTTTTAAATCAAGAAACATTTTTTACACACGCCTGATGAAATTAACAATAAATTAACACATATCTAACGCCAAATTAATATTTCTGGGCTATAATTAGGGTAAAATAAAGTAAGTTATCTAAAGAAAGGATAAAGCCATGAACATGAACATGAACATGAACATGAACATGAATAGGAAAAAAATACTGATAATCGATGATGATAAACGTTTTACCGATATGATGAAAAATTTTCTCGAGGAAACGGGTAAGTACGAAGTAAAGGTCGAGAACATGGCGAGCATGGCCTTGGAGGCCGTGGGGACCTTTATTCCCGATCTCGTGTTACTCGATATTATCATGCCCGGCCTTGACGGGAATGAGGTGGCCGAAAGGATACGAAAATCACAAGGCGGCAAAAAAATACCTATAGTTTTTGTGTCAGGGTTTTTCACGTTCGAACAGGAAGAAGTCATAGGCGTGGGGAATTGCCTTCTTTTGTCGAAGCCGGTGCGCGTCAAAAAATTCCTTGAGTTCCTCGCGAGACGTCTCTGGCAGGAACAGCCCGCCGTGTAACACGGATCCTCCGCTCAAAAGCTTTTATTTTCCCTCTTCTTGGTATATACTAACATAAGTACATAAGATCGGAGGGAAGATGGTCCTGAAAATGCTTTCTGTAATGATACTTGCGGCTCTTATAGGGCTCACCGCGTATTTCGATAAAAAAGGCGAGGTCCTTTTCTGCAGTATAAGTTTTTTGGTCCTTATGGTCTATACCATGATGGCGGCTTATATTCTGACGAGTTGGTGAGCGTGTTTTTCCGTGAGAAAGGAGCAGGGCGATGAAGTGTCCCGTATGCGCTAGTGAGATGGTCGAACAGGATCTCGGCGGAGTGATGGTAGACGTGTGCATGAACGGGTGCAAGGGTATGTGGTTCGACTGGTTCGAGCTTTCGAAGCTTGACGAGAGAAATGAGGGTTTCGGCGAGGCCCTGAAACGGGCGCTGGACCACCCCCGCGTAAATGACGGGGACAGGGCGCCGATAAAGTGCCCTAAATGCGGGATACCCATGCATGTACATAAGTACCAGTCCAGTAAAGAGGTCAACGTCGACGAATGTTACGCTTGCGGCGGGTTTTTCCTGGATTCCGGTGAACTCAGGGCGATCCGTGAATCGTTCATGAGCGAGGAAGAGAGGGAAGCGTATGCAAAAAAGCTGATAGACGAAGTACCTGAGCATGCGCAAGCCGTGGACGAGCTTGAGAAAGAACAGGCCCGTACCGCGGCCATAGACAAATTCACGAGATTTCTCAGGGTAAGTTATTACGTGACAGGGGTGTAACAAGTCGCAAGTTACAAGTTACAAGTTACAAGTTACAAGTCATAAGTTACAAGGGGGGATAAGATATGATCATGGCACTTATAGTTCTTGTAGTTATCGTGTTGTTCGTGGTCTTTATGTATAACAGCCTTATCAACAGGAAGAACCAGGTGCAGAACGTCTTTGCGAGCGTGGACGCCATGCTCAAGAAAAGGTATGACATGATACCCAACCTGGTATCGACCGTCCAGACCTACATGCAGCATGAAAGGGGCACCCTGACGGAGATAACCGAGATCAGGGCGAAAGCGCTTTCGGGCACGCTCTCGGACGACGAAAAGGTAGACCTGGACAACAAACTTTCAAAAGCCCTCGGCGGTATAATGGTGGCGGTCGAGAATTACCCCGACCTCAAGGCTAACCAGAACTTTCTCCAGCTCCAGGGTTCCCTCAACGAGGTGGAGGAACAGATATCCGCGGCCAGAAGGGCGTATAACGCCGCGGTCACCGACTACAACAACGCGATAGAGATGTTCCCGACGAACGTGCTCGCTTCCATGATGAGTTATAAGCGGAAGAACGTGTTCGAGATCACGGAAGCGGAACGTCAGAACGTCAATGTTAAAGACCTTTTCAACGCATAAGCTCCGCATCCAAGGACCGGTGAACCTTGAAGAACCTTGAAGAACTCAAGGCCTATTATGACCGGGCTCTCCTGCCTGAGCTGAACGTGCTTGAGACCGAGAGGAAGAAGGTCCTCGAGAAGATATTCATGGCCACCCTGGTCATGGTCGCCGTATGGGCCGTATTTATAATTCTCGCGCTTAAACTTTCCGACCAGTTCGCCGTTTTCGCGGCGATCTCGGGGCTTGTCGTCTGGTATGCCGTTTTCGCTTTCCTCACTCGTGGATACGTGAGCAATTTCAAGACCGGGGTAATAGACAAAATAGTGAAATTCATCGATGATAAGCTCGTGTATTCAAAGTTCGGGAAAGTAAGCCAGGAGCTTTTCAGTATGAGCCGGATCTACAACCAGAGGATAGACATCTACCGGGGCGATGATTATGTCTCCGGCATGCTGGGCCGGACCCGAGTGGAATTCTCCGAGATACACGTGTTATACGAGACCAGGGACAGTAAAGGCAGGAGACACGAACATACGGTTTTCAAGGGTCTTTTTTTCGTGGGGGACTTTAACAAACGGTTCAAAGGGAACACCGTGGTGCTTCCCGATACGGCGGAGAAACTGTTAGGCCATGTAGGCACTTTTTTGCAGTCAAAGAACCCCGCCAGGGGACAGCTCGTCAAGCTCGAGGACCCGGATTTCGAAAAACTGTTCGTGGTCTACGGGAACGACCAGATAGAGGCCCGTTATATACTTTCCACGAGCCTGATGAAAAGGATAGTGGACTTCCAGAAGAAGACCGGCAGGAGGATCTCGCTGTCGTTCGTGGGCTCGAGGGTCTTCGTGGCCGTGCCTTATCGCAGGGACCTTTTCGAGCCCAGGGTCTTCAGGACGGTGCTGAATTTCGCGCCGATACAGGAATATTACGAAGACCTCCAGCTTGCGGTCGACATAGTCGACGACCTGAATCTGAACACCCGTATCTGGACGAAAAAATAGGTCCCAGGCTGCAGGTCTCAGGTGTCAGGTTACAGAAGACAGAGGACAGAAGACAGAGGACAGAAGACAGAAGACAGAAGACAGAGGACAGAAGACAGAAGACAGAGGGAAGTGTCATAGTATCAGAGAAAACTTTGACACTCTGACACTCAATACTCGATGCACTATAATAACTATGTTACCTGGTGACTGGAAACTGGTTACTGGTTACTTTGGGAAGTGTCATAGTATCAGAGAAAATTTTGACACTCTGGCACTCAATACTCGATGCACTATAATAACTATGTTACCTGGTGACTGGAAACTGGTTACTGGTTACTTTTTCCTTGCTCCTTTATCCTTTATCCTTGATACTCGATACTCAATACTCGATACTCAATTGATATAGCGGTTTTCCGGCTTATTCCCATTGACAAAAAGGGACAAGATATTATAATGGTCATATATTATTATGGATTTCATTTTCATATTTGCCCTACCATCACGAAGGAGGTAATTAAGTGGCTGCTTCAACCAAAGACATTCGTAACGTAGTATTCATATCCCATACCGGAGCCGGCAAGACCACCCTGGTGGAGAATTTGCTCTTCAAAGGGGGAGCCATTTCCAAAAAGGGCAGTGTCGACAGCGGGACCACGGTCTCCGACTATAACGACGACGAAAAAGAACGAAAGATCTCTATCAACCTGTCCGTTGCTTATTACGAAAAGGACGGCGTGAAGGTGAACTTGCTGGACGCTCCCGGCTACCTTGATTACGTGGGTGATGTCATCGCCGGCGTGAACGCGGCGGACGCCGCGGTGCTCCTGGTGGACGCGGTGGGGGGCATAGAGGTCGGCACGACGAAGTTCTGGAAGCTTGTGCAGGAGAAGGGTCTTCCGGCGCTTATAGTGGTGAACAAGATGGACAAGGAGAACGCCGATTTCGGGAAAGTGCTCGAGAGTATCAAAGCGAGTCTCGGCAAAAATTGTGTGGCGCTTTGTTATCCCAACGGCACGGGCGCGGCTTTTTCCGGGGTGGCTGACCTTCTTACCAAGGAAGGGTTGGACGGTCTCCAGGGAGCCGACAAGGACAAGGCCGACAAGTTGTCGAGCGAGATGACCGAAAGCGTGGCCGAGTCCGATGACGCTCTCCTCGAGAAATATCTTGAGGAAGGAGCTCTTTCTTCCGAAGACCTTAACAAGGCCTTCAGGGTGGGCGTGGTTTCCGGAAAGGTCATACCGGTGATACCGGCCTCGGTAGAGAAAGGCATAGGCGTCGACCAGGTAATGACCATTATCCGCGAGTATATGCCTTCTCCCGAAGATCGGCCGGCTGTCGAAGCGGAACTTGTCGGCGCCGGTGGCGAAGACAACACGGCGAACATCGAGGCGAAGGAGGACGCGCCTTTTTCCGGGCAGGTCTTCAAGACCATATCCGATCCTTATGCCGGGCAGATATCCATATTCCGAATAAGGTCCGGAAAGGTCGCGTCGAACCAGTCGGTGAAGAACACATCGCAGGAGAACATGGAGAAACTCGGGCAGCTGTTCTTTATAAAAGGCAAGGAGCAGGTGCAGACCGGCTCAGCCGTCGCCGGTGATATCGCGGCGGCCGCTAAACTGAAAGATACCCATACCGGAGATTCCCTTTCCGATGACAAGAAAGCGGTAAAGTTCAAAGGCATCAGTTTCCCGGAACCGGCAATAAGCTTTTCGATCAAACCGAAGAGCCGGTCCGATGAGGATAAGATATCCGGTGTGCTCACCAAGCTTATGGCGGAAGACGCGACCTTCCGGATGACCAGGGACAAACAGACGCACGAACTTATAGTCTCCGGCATGGGAGACCTGCATCTCAAGACACAGATCGCCAGGATGAAGGGCCGTTACGGCGTTGACGTTGAGATCGGGACGCCCAAGGTGGCATACAAGGAAACGATCACGGGCAAAGGGGATTCCCAGTACCGGCATAAGAAACAGAGCGGCGGCGCGGGCCAGTTCGCGGAAGTGTGGATGAGGGTGGAACCCCTCTCCCGCGGCGAAGGGTTCGAGTTCGTCGATGAGGTCGTCGGCGGGGCCATACCCAAGCAGTTCGTGGGCAGCTGCGAGAAGGGTGTAAAGAACGCCATGGACGAAGGCGCCGTGGCGGGGTACCCGGTGGTCGACGTGAAGGTCATCGTGTACGACGGGAAGACGCATCCGGTAGACTCCAAGGATATCGCTTTCCAGATCGCGGCGGCGCACGCTTTCCGCGAGGCCTGCGGGAAGGCCAGACCGGTACTGCTTGAACCTGTTATGAACGTCGAGCTTACGGTGCCGGAAGCGAACATGGGTGATATCACCGGGTCCTTAAGCTCCCGCAGGGGAAGAGTGCAGGGCATGAACCCGGAAGGCGGCATGCAGGTCGTGAAGGCGCAGATACCCCTTGAAGAGATGTACAAATACGCCAACGAGTTAAAGTCCCTTACGGCCGGACGCGCCACTTACACGATGACGTTCTCTCATTACGAGCCCGTTCCGCCTAATATCGCCCAGAAGATCATTGACCAGAGCCCGAAGAAGAAGAAGGAAGAGGAGTGATAGTTTATAGTCGATAGTCCACAGTCCATGGACCGTTGACTGTGGACTGAAATATTTTACAGGAGGCGACTAAATGTCCGGGCATTCCAAATGGGCAAGTATAAAACACAAAAAAGGCGCGGCCGACGCGAAACGCGGCAAGATATTCACGAAGCTGGTCCGCGAGATAACGGTCGCGGCGAGGGAAGGCGGCGGCAACCCCGACGCCAATCCCCGTCTAAGGCTTGCCATCCAGAAAGCGAAAGAATCCAATATGCCCGCGGATAATATCGACCGCAGCATCAAGAAAGGGACCGGCGAACTGGAGGGCGTCACATATGAGAACGTTTCTTTCGAAGGGTACGCCCAGGGCGGAGTGGCTGTAATAGTGGAAGGGCTTACCGACAACAGGAACCGCACCACGAGCGAGGTCCGCAATATATTCTCGAAGCGGGGCGGCAATATGGCCGGCGCGGGTTCGGTCGCTTTCCAGTTCGAGAAAAAGGGTGTTTTTATGGTAAAGAGGCAGGACGCCGAAGAGGATGAGCTCTTGACCATAGCCCTCGATGCCGGCGCGGAAGACCTTACCTCGGACGAGGATTTTTATCAGATAGTGTGCGCCCCGCAGGACTTCGACAAAGTGCGTTCGGGTCTTGTCGGTAAAAAAGTTAAGATCGAATCGGGAGAGCTCAGCATGGTGCCTAACAACACGATAAAGGTGGAAGACGTCGATATGGCACGCAAGGTCCTTCAGCTTGTCGAGGACCTTGAGGACCACGACGACGTCCAGAACGTCTACTCCAACTTTGATATCCCCGACGAGATCTTGAATAAGATAGAACAGGAATGAGGATATTAGGCGTTGATCCGGGATTGAACCTGACGGGCTACGGCGTCATAGAGGCCGAAGGCCCCGAACGCATCAAATTCCTGGAAGGCGGAGTGATAAGGACATCCCCTGAAGACAGCATATCGGACCGGGTCTCGGATATCTATAGGAACCTTTCCGCCATAATGGAGGAATACTCCCCCGGTGTTCTTGTTCTTGAAAAGCTTTATTCCCATTATAAACACCCGACGACGTCTATACTGATGGGCCACGCCAGGGGCGTGGTATGCCTGGCGTGCGGGATAAAAGGCGTGAAACTCGTGAGCTACCCCGCGACGCGTATCAAGAAAGCGGTAACGGGTAACGGCAGGGCAGGCAAGCACCAGGTGCAGGGCATGGTCAAGATGCTCCTGGGTCTTTCCGCGACACCGGAACCCGCGGATGTGGGCGACGCCCTCGCGATGGCCATAAGCTACGTGTATATCGAAGGGGTTGGCGATAAATAGTCCACAGTTCATAGTCGACAGTCCGCAGACCGTGGACCATTGACCGTGGACCGCGGACAAAAATAACTTTTATCTGAGGGAAATATGATATCGAGGATATCGGGAAAAGTCCTGGAAAGAAAAGAGAACTCGCTCCTTATCGGCAACGGCGGCATCAGTTATGAAGTGCTCGTTCCGCGTGCCGTGATGAACGCGATGGAGAAAGAGAATACGCCCGGCGGAGAGATCGACATCGTCACGTATCATTATTACCAGATGGAGCCCTCCAGGGCGGTGCCCATATTGATAGGTTTTCAGAACGAGGTCGAAAGGGAATTCTTCGAAAGGTTCATAACCGTCTCCGGCGTCGGCCCCAAAGCCGCGTGCAGGGCGCTGGTCGAGCCGTTCTCCGCGATAGCCGGCGCGATCGACAGCGGCGATATCTCTTTCCTGAAAAGCCTTCCCGGGATCGGCGAGCAGCGCGCGCGGCAGATAATCGCCAAACTTCAGGGCAAGGTGGGCAAATACGGGCTCATCCGGGACGCCGACATAAAGAGCGTCCGGGAACATGAGAGCATAAAGAGCGAAGCGCTGGATGTGCTCCTCCAATTGCAGTACAAGAAGAGTGAAGCGGAAGACATGGTCCGGAAAGCCCTCAAGCGCGCGCCCGGGATAAAGACGAGCGAGGAACTGCTCAACGAGGTGTATCGTGAGAGGAAAACGGCGTGAACAGTGACCAGTGACCAGTAACCAGTAACCAGGTGGATAATGGACAATAAACGGGAAAAGTTCATCGACAAGAGCGAAGAGATAGTCCGGCAGGGCGAGACCGAGGACGACGTTATATTGAACCTTACTCTCAGGCCGCCCATGCTGAAGGATTTTATCGGCCAGGATAACATGATGGAAGCCCTGAATGTGGCGCTCGAAGCGTCCAAAAAGCGGAACGAACCGGTCGAGCACATATTGTTCTCGGGGCCTCCGGGACTTGGCAAGACGTCGCTCGCGCACATAATAGCCCATGAAAGGGGCGCCAAGATAACGGCTACCAGCGGCCCGGCGATAGAGAGAGCGGGAGACCTTATCGGCATACTCACGAACCTGTCCGAGGGGGACATACTTTTCATAGACGAGATACACCGCCTGTCCAAGGTCGTGGAAGAGTTCATCTATCCGGCGATGGAGAACTTCCAGATAGATTTTCTTGTCGATAAGGGCCCTTATGCCAAGACCGTGAAGTTCAACCTCAAGCGTTTTACGCTGGTCGGGGCGACGACCCGCGCGGGACTTCTCAGCGCGCCGCTCAGGGACAGGTTCGGCATGTTCTATCACCTCGAGTTCTATGCCCCCGAAGACCTGGAAAAGATAATAAAACGCTCCGCGAACCTTCTGGGCATACCTATCGAGGACGAAGGCGCGGCTGAGATAGCGGGACGCTCGCGGGGAACGCCCAGGATCGCGAACCGCCTGTTGAGAAGGGTAAGGGACTGGTCGGAGGTAAAGTCCGACGGCAGGATAACGAAGGAAGCCACCGTTAAGGCGCTGGTAAGCCATGGTATAGACGAAAAGGGTCTGGACAGGATAGACCGCAGGTTCCTTGATCTGATCTACTCATCATATAACGGCGGACCTGTGGGTATAGATGCCATAGCCGCTTCCCTGAACGAAGAGCCCGATACTATCGAGGATATCGTCGAACCGTTCCTTCTGAAGATCGGTTTTCTGAAGAGGACGTCCCGCGGCAGAGAGCTCACGCAGGAGGCTTGCGAATACATGGGAAAAAAGGTGGAACGTCAGAAAGAGCTTTTCTGACGGGATCCCCGTGTTCGTTCGATCCTCTTCTGTCATAAGAAGACCCTTATCCCGTAAAGGAGGATCACATGCCTCAGATCATAGGAAGGGCCCTGATAATCTTCGGGGCGGTCCTGGTTTTGCTGGGGGCGCTCTTCCTTCTGGCGGGGAAGATACCCTGGATCGGCAGGCTGCCGGGGGATATTCTCATCAAGCGGGAGAATTTCACTTTTTATTTCCCGTTAACCACCTGCATCATAGCCAGCGTCATATTGTCGGTGATATTTTACCTGTTCTTCAGGAGATAAATGGCAAGAGAGAAACGGATAAACAAAGCGGCATCGGTCCTTGTCGCGCTGGGCATCGTGGTCGCGGTAATGTTGTTCTTTTTCGTGCCGTTCGTACCCCGTTCCGGTAAAGCGGAACCTTTCACGGTCCGTGTCCGCCTGATGAAGGACTCGAGAGGGTTTGACGTATCGGTGAAAGGCAAGTGTGCCGTGCAGGATATCGGAACGGAAGAAGCCCTTGAAGAGACGATCGCGATGCCTGAAGGAACGAAGGTCCTTCCCGAGAAAGCCGGGATAAAGATCGGGAAGAAGCTTTTAGTCGGGGCGGAAAGGGTAAGGCTTTCTCCTCTGCAAGAAGAATGTGTCGGCGTGAACGGCAAACTTTACAGGGGCCAGATCGACCTTGTAAAGATAGCGGAAGGCCTCGACGTCATCAACAGGGTCGAACTTGAGGATTACCTGAAAGGCGTGATCCCGAAAGAGATGCACCAGTTTTGGCCTTTCGCCGTCATAGAAGCACAGTCCATAGCTTCACGGAGTTTCGCTGTCTACCAGGCGCTCCGGAGAAAAAGCAAGGAATACGACCTCGCGGCCGACACGTTCTCACAGGTATATGGAGGCAGGTCGGCGGAAAAGTGGCGTACCTCAAGAGCCGTTCAGGCGACAAGAGGGAAGGTCCTCGTGTATGAAGGAAAGGTCTTCCCGGCGTATTTCCATTCCACCTGCGGGGGGCACACACAGGACGCTTTGCGGCTCTGGGGGATAGACCTGGAGCCTCTTAAGGGAGTGAGGTGCCCGTGGTGCCGGTGGTCGCCGTATTACAGGTGGCGGAAGCGGCTTTCCGCGAAGACGATACTTAATGCGTTGAAAAAAAGGGGTTATGCCCACATAAGACGCATAGACGATGTCAGGGAAGGGGCGCGGGACGCGTCCGGCCGCCTGGAATACGTGCGGATACGGTCCGGTAAGGACTGGTTTGACATGAGCTCCGAGGATTTTCGCTCCGCGGTCGGCAAGAGCGTTCTGAAAAGTTCGAATTTCCGGATAAAGAAATATCCGTTCTTCTATCTTTTCAACGGCCACGGATGGGGTCATGGTGTCGGTATGTGCCAGTGGGGAGCGTTCGGCCTGTCGCTCAAAGGCAGGAACGCCGCGAAGATACTGGAGTATTATTATCCGGGGACGAAGGTTGAAAAGCTAACTGAGGTTCTGGGGACACGAGACTGAGGTTCTGGGGACACGTCTGTGTAGACGGCGAGGAAATTGACAAAACTGAGGTTCTGGGGACACGTCTGTGTGAATGCCATGTAGACGACCAGACCGAGGTTCTGGGGACACGTCTGTGTAAACGGCATGTAGACGACCAGACGTGTCCCCAGAATATAATTTTATGAAATTGAGCGAATTTAGCTACGAGTTGCCGAAAGAGCTGATAGCGCAGAAACCCCTGCGCGAGAGGGATTCTTCGCGTCTTATGGTGGTTGACCGTTCGACCGGGAAGACCCGCGAAAAAGTATTTCGTGATATCGCGGATTATATCAACGAGGGGGATTGCCTGGTCCTGAACGATACCCGCGTTATCCCCGCCAGGTTATACGGCAGGAGAAGGACCGGCGGGAAAGTAGAGCTTTTCGTCCTGGAGACCGGTTCGGATACGCCGCGCGTCCTGGTACGCCCGGCCAGGCGGGTCAAAGAAGGAGAAAGAATAGAGCTCGACAACGGCGTCCCGGTCACGGTAGGCCGGCCGGCCGGCCCCGGACGTTACGTGAACTTCGGCGCGCCGTTGGAGGAGATCCTGAGCGCCGGACACGTGCCGCTCCCGCCCTACATAGACAGGCACGACGAACCCCTGGACAGGGAAGCCTACCAGACGGTGTACGCGCGCAAAGACGGCGCGACAGCGTCGCCCACGGCGGGGCTGCATTTTACCCGTGGACTCCTGGAAGAACTTGAGAAAAAAGGCGTGACGATGGCTTACGTGACGCTTCATACAAGTTACGGTACGTTCGCTCCCGTAAAGGAAGAGAACGTGGAAGACCATGTGATGCATGCCGAATATTATGAGATAAGCCCCGAAGCCGCGGGTTCTATCAATAAGACCAGATCTTCGGGCGGACGCGTAGTCGCGGTGGGAACGACGTCTACGCGGGTCCTCGAGACCGCCTCCGATGAAAAAGGCATGATGATACCGTCAAGCGGTTGGACGGACCTTTTCATCTATCCGGGGTACCGTTTTAAGGCAATAGACAGGCTCATCACTAATTACCATCTTCCCGGGTCCACGCTGCTCATGCTGGTGTGCGCGTTCGCCGGGAAAGATGTCATATTCGGTGCATACGGCAAAGCGGTAGAGTCGGGGTTCAGGTTTTTCTCTTATGGGGACGCGATGCTTATCAAGTAGCAAGTACCAAGGATAAAGGAAAAAGGATACAGGATAAAGTGGCAAGTAGCAAATGCCGAGTGTTGAGAAAATCAGGAGGAGGATTTATGCGTAAACGAATAGTTGTTCTGGTATTGGTTCTTGTGTTCGGGTTTGCGGCACAAGCCTGTGCGCTGGTGGTGACCGCGAAGTCCGTATCCAGCGGTACGTATGAGGACGGTGATTATACGCCGGGCGCCGCCGGCAATTTCGAAGGGGAGTACATCGTCGACGAGGCGGGCGGTGAGGTGATCCTGGACAGGATAGTAACGAACAACAGGGAAGGCCGGTTAGAAGAAGGCGCGGAATATGACATAACTAATATCGTTATGAGCGAAGGCCTCTCGTCGCTTCTTGTCGCCAGGAACAAGAAAGGGCAGAAGATATTCACCGCCGTGCGCGAGGACGACCTCAGCGCGGTCGAGGTCCTTATACTGGGCGAGGACTTTTACGAGTTCTGCCGCGCCGCCAACGGCAAGTTCTATCTCGAATACGGAGAGGTCACGGTAAGGTCCAGATAATATGACGAATTGGCCGGAAAAGAAGAATGGGAGAAAACGATATGTCTGAATCAAAAAAGGAACGGCTGACGGAAATAGAGAGCCTGCGGGAAGAGGTCCAGAAGCTCAGGGAGATAGGCCTTATCTACCAGCAGACGCTGCAGGAGTTGAAGATCAAGGAAAAGGCCATCGCGTCCTCCGTGAACGCTATCGCTTTTTTCGATCTCGAAGGGAACCTGATATATGCGAACGAAGGTTTTACCAGGATGTGGGGGTACGGCTCCGAACTGGATATCCTGGGGAAGCACGTTTCAGATTTCTGGCAGGGGGAAGCAGGCATTGGCGATGTAATGAAGAACGTGCGCGATACCGGTAACTGGTTCGGCGAGCTGAACGCCAAAAAACGGGACGGGTCCCGGTTCGATGCCCAGCTCGTGGCGAGCGTGGTCAGGGACGACAGCGGGAACCCCACCTGTATCATGGCCTCGGTCATAGACGTCACGGACCGCAAGGAATCCGAGGAGAAGTGGCATTCTCTTGTGCAGAACGCGCCGAACATCATCATGATCATCGACAGGGACGGGACGATATCGTTCATAAACCGCACCGTGCCCGGGTTCACCGCGGAGAACACGGTAGGCACGAAGGTCTACGATTATATAGAACCGTCTTTCCATGACGTTGTAAGGGAGACGACCGAACAGGTCTTTCGCACGAAAAAACCGGGGAAATACGAGATCGAGGGCGATGGCCCCGATGGTAACAGAGCATGGTACGAGACCCGGATCGGCCCCATAATGAAAGAGGAACAGGTCGTCGGGGCGACGCTGGTAGTGTCGGACATCACGGTGAGAAGGCGCGCGGAAGAGGCCCTTAGGGAATCGGAAGAGAAGTTCAGGACCATATACGACCATGCCATGGACGGTATACTCCTGGCCGAGACCGAGAGCAAGAAGCTCGTTGACTGTAACGACATGATGTCCAACAAGCTCGGGTACTCCCGGGAAGAGATCAGGCAGCTGAGCGTAAAAGATATCCACCCCGAGGGCGACCTTAAGCGTGTGGAAGACGTGTTTGAAAAGCAGGCCAGGGGCCAGATCATACTGGCAAAGGACATCCCGATGCTCAGAAAGGACGGGAGTGTATTCTACGCCGAAGTGAACTCCGGCCCGGTTACCATAGAGGGGAAGCATTGTCTGATGGGTTTATTTCATGACGTGACCGAACGCAAGGAGATGGAAGAAGCCCTGCGCCGGAGCGAGCAGAAATTCCGTTTAATAACGGAAAATACGAGCGATCTTATCGCTATCATGTCCCTGGATGGGGCATATAAATATCTCAGTCCTTCCCACAGTCAGTTGGGGTATCAACCGGAAGAGCTTATTGGAAGATCAGGCATGGATATGATACATCCGGAAGACAAAAAAAGACTCACGCCCGTGCTGGCCCGGTATTCTCTTGAAAGGATCAGGGAGATCGTCAGCAGGAGAAAAGAGGCATATGTTTACGAACACGTTGAGTTCCGTTTTCCTGACAAAAAAGGGGAATGGCACGATATGGAATCCACGGCCAACCTGATGAAGAGCCTTTCCGGGGAAGGGTATGATATATTGATGATATCCCGCGACGTCACCAAGCGCAAGAAAGCCGAACACGAACTTAGTGAACAGAGAAAACTCCTGGACAAGACCAACAAGGAGCTGAAGTGGAAGGTGGAGGAGCTCGAAGCGGCTATAAGCCATATCAAGCGGCTGGAAGGGCTTGTGCCCATATGTGTGAATTGCAAGAAGATGCGCACCGAAGGCGGTGACCCGAAAGACCCGAAGGCGTGGATACCGCTTGAAAAGTACATTTCCGACAGGACGGACGCCAGCCTGACCCACGGGTTGTGCCCGGAATGTATAAAAAAGCTGTACGGCGACCTTGCGCAGGGACAGGGGAAAGAAAAATAAAGGAGACAGTCTGAGATGAGCGGGAAGGTCATATTTGTTCTGACGGTTCTTATCGCGTCTCTATTGGCGCCCGGGTCTCTTTCAGCCCAGGGGAGAGATGAACGGTCCATGCAGAGGTATCCCGGGGGCGAATATGGTATGAGTATAGGCGGCGGGTATGCGATGGCTCCCGACGGGGAGCTCATAGAGCCCTCAGAGTACCGCGACCCTTACATCGACACCGAATACGGGCCCCTGACCAGAAAGGGTTTTTTATTGTTCCCGGGATACGAAGTGGGCGGTTCCGCGGCGCCAAGGCCGGTCAAGGAAGAAAAGGCGAAGATAGAGGATTTCATTTTCCACGAAGCGACGACTTCCGCCGAAGAGACTACTACTACCATGCAGAGCGATCTTTGGGGAGTATATTCGCCGGGAGATGAAAGCGAATAGTAAAATTCCGCGCAAGTCTTGCATGTTAGACCATAATAAGTATACTTTAGGTGACATTTATAGTATTAATTTTATATAAGCGCTTTTTGGGGCGGAGATGGAAGACAGAAGCTATAAAGCCAAGTTGCTTATCGCGGATGACGAGCTGAATATCAGGGATATACTCAGGGATTTTTTTATACGGAAGAAATACCAGGTGGACACGGCCTCAAGCGGGAGAGAGGTCGTGGAGAAACTGAAGCAAGACAAGCCGGACATACTGCTTCTCGATCTGAGGATGCCGGATATGACCGGGGAAGAAGTGCTCAAGTTCATTGACGACAATAAGATAAACGTCGGCATCATCATAATTACGGGTTACCCGGGTGAGGTCAAGAACAGGAAACTCCTTAACAGGACCTATGATTTCGTGGTGAAGCCGTTCGATCTGGATTATCTGAACAACACGGTCTTGACAAAGGTGATCCTTCTTACCGAGGGATAGGGTTTATAAGCGATATGACGAAGATATTCGTATTGGCTTTTGGCGCGTCAGTGATATTCACGTGGCTGGCCATCAGGTTAGCCTCGAAGCTCCGCATTTTTGACCAGCCTGAGGAGAGGAAGATCCATAAGAGGCCTGTTCCGCTTCTCGGCGGGGTGGCCGTGTTCGGCGCTTACGCGCTCGCGCTTCTTCTGAACTTTCATTTTTCGTGGGCGCTTAAAGGGGTGGTGATCGCTTCTTTCATCATCATGCTCTCCGGGCTTTTTGATGACGTGAAAAAGCTTCCCGCCGCGGCAAGGCTTATCGTGCAGATATTGTGTTCGCTGGTCGTCGTTTACTGCGGCATACGCATCAATATAATCCCCGATGACCTTCCTTTTGCCGTTACCCTCGAGACGCTGATAACCGTGTTCTGGATAGTTGGCATAACCAACGCGCTGAATTTCATGGACGGGATCGACGGCCTGGCCGCGGGGATGTCGTTCATTGTCTCGGGCACGTTCTTCATAATAGCTTACCAGACGGGACAGCCGTATTTCGCGTTCCTGAACATAGCCCTGGCGGGAGCGAGCCTGGGGTTCCTTGTGTTCAATTTCCACCCGGCCAGGATATTCCTGGGCGACGCCGGGAGCAGTTTCCTGGGTTTCACCCTGGCGTCCCTGGCGGCGATGGGAGAGTGGGCCGAGAAGAGGCCTATCGTCGCCCTGAGCATACCGCTTTTGCTCCTGGCGATACTTATATTCGACATGGTCTACATCACGATCTCCCGTATCGCGCGCGGTACTGTCAGGACGTTCAAGGAATGGATAGAGTACGTGGGAAGGGACCACCTTCACCACCGGCTTATCGGAATGGGTTTCACGCAGGTCCAGACGGTCCTGTTCATTTATCTGGTGAACGTGATATTCGCTCTCGGGGCTCTCGTGCTCATGAAAGCGACCACCGCCCAGGCGATACTGCTCCTGTCGCAGGGTGTGTGCTTCCTGGTCATAGTTACGGTGCTCATGGTCGTGGGCAAGAACCATCTCGATAAGAGCCGTTTTTATGAAGAACAGTTGAAAGAGGCCAGACAAAACAATTCTGTGTAAACAGCGGGGGACTTGAGGTTATGGACTTTTTGACTTACTGGCACATGGAAGAGAAACCGTTCGAGAACACGGGGGACCCGAAGTTCTTCTACTATTCTCCCTGTCACAAGGAAGCGCTGGTGAGGCTGATCTACGTCATAAGGCAGAACAAGGCGGGGGCCCTGCTTGCCGGGGATTACGGGACGGGAAAGACGACCATCGCCCACGAGCTTTTGATGGAGATAGAGCAGAGCGACCGGTATTGCAGCGTGTATATAAGCAATCCCCTGCTGTCGCCGGAAGAGCTCATACAGGAAATAGCTTACCAGCTCGGGATCACGCAGGAGGGCGCCTCGCGCCTGCAGCTGAAACGCATGATAGAGGAACGCCTGCACCAGGTGGCGGAGGAGAACAACCATACCATAATAATCGTCGACGAGGCGCATCTGATAACCAACAAAGAGGTGCTCGAAGAACTGCGCCTCATGATGAACCTGCAGGTAAGGAACCGCTTTCTGGCGACGATAATCATGATGGGCCAGCTTGAACTGAGGGATATAATCAACGCCATGCCGCAGTTCAAACAGCGGTTCGCTATATTCTACGTGCTCAGGAACCTGGACGAGGATGAGACGCTCAAATATGTCCAGCACCGGCTGGGCGTGGCCGGGGCCAAATATACCATATTCGACGACGAGGCGAACAGCCTGATATTCAGGTCATCCAGCGGGAGGCCGCGGCAGATAAACAACATCTGCGATATGGCTCTTCTTGTGGGGTACATGAAAAAACTGGATGTGATCAACGGGCAGGTGATCCGGGAGGTAGTCAAGGATCTGGGAAGCGAGATCTGATCATGGTCGATTTTCACAAAGGGTTTGAGGGGTTCGAAAGGCTGGATTCTTCCAAAGAAGGGAAGAAGGAAGAAGATCTTTCGCTGTCCGGCAAGCAGCGGGAACCGGAACAGCAGGTGGAAGGTCTTGTGCCCTCCAGGTCCGACCTGGCCAAGGCCGAGGCCTTTTACGAGAACGTCCTGGATTTTGTCAGGCCCTTGCTCGATAAGGTAAAGGAAGGCAGCGAAAGCCAGATCAAGGCCGAAGAGATCCTCGGCTGGGTGGACGAATTCAGCGATTGTTTCCGCACCAGCATCGCCTCCGGCGACCTTGTGCGGCTTGCCCTGCAGCATGATGAGTATCAGGAGAACTATCTCTATACCCATTCGGTGAACGTCTGTTTCCTGGCGGTAAAAGTGGCCCTTGACCTTAATTTCACCAAAGGCAAACTTTCGGAGCTCGTGATGGCGTCCCTTTTGCATGACATAGGCATGATGAAGATACCCGAGCATATATGGAACAAGGACGGGCGTCTCACGAAGGCGGAGAACGAAGAAGTCCAGAAGCACGCGCTGTACGGGGAAGAGATCGTCAGGGCCCTGCCGGGCATTCCCGAGGCGGTCCCCGTTATCATAGGGCAGCACCAGGAGAGGATCGACGGGTCCGGGTATCCGAGGCACCTGACGAAGGATGCCATACATTACGGGGCTCGTCTTTTGGCCCTGATAGACAGTTATGAAGCGCAGACGCACACCAGGCTGTGGAGGCGGCGCACGCTGCCCGACAGGGCCATACAGGGCATACTTGATTCGGAGAGCAACGGTTACGATCCGCATTTCATGAAAGCCATGCTGAGGCATATATCCATATTCCCGGTAGGTTCGTGGGTAAAGATAAGTTCCGGGGACATCGGGATGGTGATAAAGACCAACGAGGATACGCCGATGAGGCCGGTCATAAGCGTGGTGATGAGCCGCGACCGCAACAGGTTCGAGGAACCGAGGATGATAGACCTGTCCAAACAGTTCCTTATACACGTATTAGAGTGCATAGACCCGAGAGAGATCGAAGGTCTGCAGGGGGTGAAGACAGAATGAAGGGAAAATACCGGAAGGTTTACGCAGTATCCCTGGTCCTGGCTATGACGGTAATGGTGGCCTTGGGCGGCGCCGGGTGCGCCCGCACGGCCGCGCCCAGGGGCAAGCTTGATTATTCTCTTTACGCTCCCGAAGGGTCGATGATCTCCGAAGGCCAATATGTCATCGGCGTAAGGGATGAGCTTGATGTTTTTGTGTGGAGGTGCCCGGAGCTGGATTCCAGCGTGACCGTAAGGCCCGAAGACGGGAAGATAACCCTTCCCTTGATAGGCGACGTGAAGGCCGCCGGCCTTACCCCGAAACAACTCGCCAAGTCCATAAGCAAAAGAATGGAGTATTACGTCAAAGAGCCTAAAATAGCCGTAGGCGTGAAGAAGTTCGGGGAAAAGAAAGTCTACATCATGGGAGAGGTCATCAGCCAGGGGACTTACAGGCTGGAAAGGAGCGACAGGATCATAGATCTTATAACGAGGGCGGGCGGGTTCACACCCGACGCCGTGCCCTCGACTACGTATATCGTGAGAGGTAATTACCATGATCACAAGACAGTGAGGGTAAATCTGGCCAGGCTGCTGCACGAGGGGGACATGACGCAGAACGTGTACCTCGAGGAAGGCGATATAGTGTATGTGCCCGAGGACCTGATAGATAATTATAACCGGGCGCTGCAGAAGATATTCCCCACACTGTTCTTCGCGCAAAAGGTGGGAGAACTGAAGCTCGATATAATGAGAGAAAGATTTGACTGGCATGAGGTTTGGAATAAAATGGGCGATAAGGATTACACCAGACCGGGCGCGGATTGATATTTATAATAAAACGTGAAAGGCTGATGCGGAGGATGGAAAATGCCTGAATACGGTTTGAATTTGTGGGATTACTGGCGAATAATCTACAAGAGGAAGTGGATCATCATCGCGGTATTTCTTGTTTCGGTGATCAGTGCGCACTTTTTCGGCGAGAAGACCATACCTATCTACAAGTCGACCGTCACCTTATATGTGAACATGCAGAGGACTCCTATAGCCGAGATCACCGGGTCCGGCGTCACCTTCTGGGGGGGAGGCGGGGTGGATATCACCACCCAGCTCGAGCTTATAAAGAGTTACAACACGTTGAAGGACGTAGCCTTGAAACTGGGCTATATCACGCCGGAGACGGACAGCGATAAGATCCAGGCGATCGTGTCTTCCCTGAGGGTCAGGATATCCGTGGAGGAGCAGCCGAACACGGACCTCGTGGATATTACCGCCACGGACGCCAATCCCGAAAAGGCCAAGGCTATCGTGGAAACGGTAGCGGAAGTGTTCATACAGAAGCACTGGGAGAGGAAGATAGAGGAGACCAGGAACACCAAGGAGTTCGTCGAAAGCCAGCTCAAAAAGATGGACGAGACCATGACCAACATCAAGAGGAAACTGAAAGCCCTTGGCGTGGAGGCGCAGGTGGAAGGCGCCATACCTTCCGGGGCCATGGATTTCGGGACCCGCCTCCTCCAGCTGAAATTCGAACTGAGCAACCTGGAAGCGCGTTACACGGATAACTACCCGAGGATCATCAATATCAAGGAAGAGATAAAGAACATAGAAAAGCAGCTGGGCACGGCGCACGATGAGATACCGGATTCCGAGCTGGAAGTCGTCGACGCGGAAAGGCTCAGGAACGAGCTTGTCATCAACCAGAAACTGTACGCTCTTCTTAAAGAGAGGTACGAAAGGGCAAGTATCCTCGAGGCTTCAAAGACAAAGGATATCGAGATCGTTAATCCCGCGACAAAACCGCGTGCTCCCGCGACGACGCCGGCTTCGGCCAACATATTTTTCGGGGGAGTGATAGGTCTTGTCCTGGGCCTGGTGGCGGCGTTCATCACGGAGAGCCTCGATACCTCCATAGGGACGATAGAGGACGTCGAGGAATATCTTCACATGCCCGTTCTCGGGGTCATACCCCAGATCGAGGTGAGCAAGAAAGACAGCTTGGATTTCTGGAAAGAACCCCCGCCGCCCGAAGAACGTAAAAAGATCACCGAGATCATGGGACGCCTCGTCACCCTTTACCAGCCCAAGTCCTCTGTTTCGGAAGCGTACAGGAACCTCCAGACGTACATAAAGTTCTCCGGTTTGGACAAGTTCGGCAACTGCATGATGTTCACCAGCGCGGGGGTCCGGGAGGGTAAAACTATAACGAGCGTCAATTCCGCTCTCAGCATGGCCCAGCTGGGGTACAAGGTCCTGTTGATAGACGCTGATCTCAGGAGGCCTTCCGTCCATAAGGTCTTCGGCATAAAAAGGGAGATAGGCCTGACGGAGGCGGTGCTGGGGACTTTCAAGATAGAGGACGTGGTCAAATCCGTGGACGACATCATGCTGGGTAATATCAAATCGAGCTTGATACTCAAGACGTACGGTATGGAGAACCTCAACATAATAACGGCGGGTCACATGGCGGCTAACCCGACAGAGATCCTGAGCTCCCAGAACATGTCATCGTTCATAAAAGAGGTGAAAGATAAGTTCCAGGTCGTATTTTTTGATTCCGCGCCGATCCTCCCCGTAACGGATTCATGTATACTGAGCTCAAAGATGGACGGCGTGATACTCGTATATGAGGTAGGCAGGGTCTCCCGGGGTGCTTTGCGCCGGAGTAAGATGCAGGTAGAGAACGCCAAAGGCAGGCCGATCGGCGTCGTCCTGAACAATATGAGGGCTTCGGACATGAGGTTCGGATCGCCTTTCTATTATTATTACCAGAAATATTACGGCGAAGAGCCCGAGGAAGAGAAGGGCCATCCGGCGGAGAAAAAAGAGTCGGCCGAAAAGGATTCTTCCAAAGGGTGATCTTGCTTCCGGGAGGGCAAAATTAGGCTTCCAGAATTTCCCCAGACCAACTACAAGATCGCGATAACCCTCTTTTTCGTCATACTTGCTTCCATCATTTTCATAAGGTCGATATTCGAGGTGACCGATATCACCAAAGCCGTCATGATAGTGACCGCGTTCGTTGTCATGATAGCCACTTTCGTTGATACCAACATAGGGCTTATAGTCATACTTCTATCCATGCTTCTTTCTCCCGAGCTGGAAGCGGGGTCGACCCCGGGCCGGGCCGTGGTCATCAGGGCGGAAGACCTTGTCCTGATAATGGTATCACTTACCTGGCTGTTGAAGATGGCCCTGAGGAAAGCGCCTGTGGTAAGGCCCAGCCCGCTCAACGCGCCCATCGGTATTTATATCGCGGTGCTGACCATATCGACCCTGCGGGGGATGGTCACGGGGAATGTGATGCCTTTAAAGGGGACGTTCTATGTCCTTAAACTGGTGGAATATTTCATACTGTATTTCATAGTGCTGAACCATACGACTACCGACAGGCAGGTAAAGATCTTTCTCCTGACGCTGCTTTTGACCGCTACCATAGTCGGGGTATACGGCAACACCCATATCGGCAGGGTCGAAAGGATATCCGCGCCGTTCGAAGGAAGAGGCGAGCCCAACACGCTGGGAGGGTATCTCCTTTTCATAATGTCGATACTGGGAGGTATAGTCTTGTATAGAAAGCAGGGGCGCCTGCCCCTGCTCCTTTTATTCCTTTTTCTTGTGCCGACGTTCGTTTTCACGCTTTCACGCGCTTCCTATCTCGGTATGGTACCCGCGCTGATAGCTTTTGTGGTGCTGTCCAGGGATAAGAGGGTAATGAACATAGTCCTTATACTTTTCGTTTCTTTCGCGTTCCTTGTGGCGTTGGGCCCGCCTGTCTTAAAACAAAGGGTTATCGGGGCGTTCATGCCCGAGCAGTCACAGAAACTGAAATCCGTGGCGGGTGTTTCACTGGGGCCTTCACCGGCCGCCAGGGTCACTTCCTGGAAGGTGGCCCTTACAGAGCAGCTTCCCAAAAAGCCCGTCCTCGGGTTCGGCATGACGGGCGCGGGGTTCCTGGACAGCCAGTATTTCCTCGCGCTCGCGGAAACGGGTTTTGTGGGGTTCATGGTTTTCCTCTGGCTCATGTGGCGGGTATGGAAAGCCGCCTTTGACACCTACCGCAGAGTTGAAACGCCCCTGTACAAGGGCATCGCCCTGGGGTATCTTTCGGGTTTTGTGGGCCTTTTGTTCCAGGCTATCGGGACGAATACCTTTATAATCATACGTATCGCCGAGCCGTTCTGGTTCTTTACGGCGATAGTCGTGAAACTCGTGGATATAGAGACCGGAAAAGCCAAGATGGAAGCGGATTCGCTTGCGCTCCGGTGATCTTTTTTCGCTGGTATGGAAATGGATTTTAAGGAAGATATAGTATCTGGAACGGTCGAGGAAGATGGCTCTCTTGCCCGGCGCGCCGTAAAAGGGGGCGTATGGGTTTTCGCCCTGAAGACGGCCCACAGGGTATTGGGGCTGATCAGGACGATAATACTGGCCAGACTTCTCTCTCCCGCCGATTTTGGCCTCATGGGCATAGCGGTCCTGGCTATCGGCACGCTCGATACGTTCTCCCAGGCGGGCCTGGAGCCGGCCCTCGTGCAGAAAAAAGGGGATATAAGGCCCTACCTGGATACGGTATGGACGGTCAAGATAATACGTTCCGTCGTTCTCTTCGGCCTTTTGTATGTCAGCGCCCCGGTCATCGCGGGATTTTTTAAGACCTCCCAGGCGCTGCAGGTAATAAGGGTCCTTGCTTTTCTTGAGCTCTTCATGGGGATAAAGAACATAGGGACGGTGTATTTCCAGAAAGAGCTGCAGTTCGACCGGCGTTTTATCCTGGAGTTCAGCGGCCTGGTCGCGAATATAGGCGTTTCCATTACACTGGCGTTCGTGCTTAGAAATGTGTGGGCGCTGGTCTGGGGGTCGCTGGCCGGGGCTTTTGTCACGGGCATAGTCTCCTATATGGTCCACCCCTATAGGCCCCGGATAAGGTTCGGATCAGGCAAGGCGAAGGAGCTTTTTCGTTTCGGAAAATGGTTGTTCGGGTCAAGCATACTGTATTTCCTGATAACCCAGGGAGATAACGCGTTCGTGGGGAAGGTCATAGGCATCACCGCGCTTGGCCTTTACCAGATGGCATACCAGCTGTCCAACGCCCCGGCGACGGAAATAACGCATGTCGTTTCATCCGTCACGTTCCCGGTCTATTCGAAGATACAGGATGACATGGCAAGGCTGCGGAAGGTGTATTCGGAGGTCCTTCAGCTGAACGTGTTCCTGGCGGCCCCTATGGCTACCGGCATATTCATACTTGCTCCCGATTTCACCAGAATATTCCTCGGGGAGAAATGGCTCCCGATGGTGCCCGCGATGCAGCTATTGGCCCTGGCCGGGTTTTTGCGGGCCCTGGCGGGCACTACAGGCGCCATGTTCTACGCTCTGGGCAGGCCGAAGACGGAGACGTTGTGGCAGGGGATAAGGTTGGCGACGCTCGCGGCGCTTATATTTCCTTTGAGCATGCAATGGGGCATTTCCGGCACGGCCTTAGCCGTATGCGCGAGCATACTGGTAGCGACCGTCGGTTTTTTTCACAGCGTAACGAGGTTGACCCGTATACCGTTCGGTATTCTCGCGAAAGCGATAGGGTACCCCGTCGCGAACACTGTGGTCATGGCGGCGTTTATGGCCTTCATGAGACGGAAGATGCAGATCGCGGGCATACCGGGGTTCATTTTTCTTGTCCTCGCGGGCTTGGCGGTATATTTAGTGGCGAGCTACGTGTTTGAACGGTTCTCTTCTTATGACGTGTTTAACGTGTTAAAGACAAGGTTGAAAGGGCAGGCCGGCCATGATCGGTGATCCGAAAAAAAGCGATATATATTTTGCGTCAGGTTATGACGATAAAAAGAGGTTCGCGAGCTACTGGCATCAGATCAACGAGGTGATATCGCTGAACCCCGGGAATGTCCTCGAGATCGGCGTCGGCAACGGATTTTTCGGGGATTATCTGCGAAAAAGGTCTTTTTCCGTGACGGGAGTGGATAACGACCCGGGTCTTTCTCCCGACATCGTCGGGGACGTCAGGGACCTTCCGTTCGAAGACGGGCAGTTCGACGTCTCGGTCTGTTTCGAGGTCCTGGAACATATTCCTTACGAACATTTCAAGGAAGGCCTTTCGGAGTTACGCAGGGTCACCGCCTCGCGCGTAATGATCTCTTTGCCGGACCCGACCCTGGTGTGGAGGTTCCTGCTTGAATTACCGCTGGTGGGGCGGAGAAAACTGATGATAACGTGGCCGGGCTTCCGCATGAAAGAGTACGGGATAAAAGGCCCGGAGCACTGCTGGGAGATAGGAGTGGACGGGTGTTCCCTGAAAAGGATCAGGAAAGATATCGGGGATACGGGTTTCAGAGTAGAGAGGACTTACAGGGTCTTCGAGAACCCGTATCACAGGTTCTTTGTCCTGGAAAAAATATGAACGACAGAAGATTGAATATAGCCGTATTCAACGAGCTCTATCCGCCGGATCATCTGGGCGGCGCCGAGAGGACGGCCGAGCTCCTGTTCAAGGAACTGTCAAAAAAGGGGCATCATGTCCGGGTGCTTACCGGATATACCCGCCACCCGTCGCGGGAAGAGGGTATCTCCAGGATATTACCCCTTTACAATGATCCGGCCAAGCGGGTGGACAAGCTGCTCTGGCTGAAAAAGCTTTACTACGATGTGACCTCTTATTCGACGGCTCAAAGCTTTTTCAAAGCGGGAGATTTTTCCGTGCTTTTGGCGCGGAGTGTGAGGTATATGTCCTTCCGGCCCATTACGGCGGCTTTGGCCATTGGGATACCGGTAGTGTTCATCGTGCCGGACGACTGGCTGGCGCGGCTCAAGGAAGGATGTGATAAGTCTTTTGTTTACGGCACTTTAAGAAAGAAATTCTTATACGGTGGTTTTGATTTCAGCCGCGTGCTGTGCCCCAGCGAATATGTTCTCGATGCCTATGTAAAAGCGGCTTTCAGGCGCGAGAGCCTGTCGGTGCTGCCTCACGGAGTGGACGTGGACAGATTCAAGCCGGAGGAGAGGGTTGCCGGTCCGGCTCCGGTGAAGCTCATATATGTCGGGAGGCTGTTCCCGGCTAAAGGTGTCCATGTGCTGATAGAAGCGGCGAAGGTCATCAGGGAAAAAGGCCGTGACTTCAGGATAGATATAATAGGTAAGGGCCAGGAAAGGTACGAAGAGGATCTAAGGAAGAAGATAGAAGAGTACGGGTTAGGTCCGAAAGTGATCCTTAAGGGGATGGTGCCGCAGGAAGATCTTCCGGAACATTACAGGCAAGCCGATATAGCCGTCGCGCCTTCCCTGAAAGAGACTTTCGGGATAACTTTGATAGAGGCCATGTCTTCAGGGCTTCCGGTCGTCGCCTCCGGGGTGGAAGCCATACCTGAGAATATCGAGGACGGTGTCGACGGCATGTTAGTGAAACCCGAAAACCCCGATGTTCTTGCCGGCGCCGTCATATCCCTTATGGATGACAGGGAAAAGAGGCTGAGGATGGGCCGGGCGGCAAGGGAAAAAGCGGTCAGGGATTTTTCCCTTCAAAAGTTCATCTCGAAACTTGAAGAAATATTATTCTCGGTGTCGAAAAGATGACAAGGTTCGACGATATATGGAAGAAATGGGATCGCGAAAAACTGGACGAATATATAAAGTCCCACGAAAAGGAAAGAACAAGATACCTTGATCTGGTCAGGGACCATCTGGGAAAAGCCCCGGAACGCAGGGTGCTGGAAGTCGGATGCGGCGCCGCTATAGACCTGCACCTGGTAGCCGAAGGCACGGGATGCGACGCTTGCGGTGTGGATATATCACGCGAGGCGCTAGATATCGCGAAAGACCTGGAACGGTATTTCAGCGGGAAAGTGGACCTGCGTGTCGGTGACGCCCGGGCCCTGGAATTTGCAGACGGCACTTTCGACGTCGTCTTCAGCCAGGGACTGATAGAGCACTTTGAAAGGCCGGTCGACATCCTCAGGGAACAGGTGAGGGTGCTTAAGCCGGGAGGCATCCTTATAGTCAACGTGCCTCAGAGATACACGGTTTACACTTTGTATAAGCATCTCCTGGCGATGCGCGGCCTCTGGGAATGGGGGGATGAGACGGAATTTTCCAGCTGGCAGCTTTCATGTTACGGCAGGCTTTTGGGCCTGGAGTTCCTGGAAAAGCGGGGATATGATTACTGGCGATCGCCCTTTGAGCTGATGTTCGTTCTCAGGACCCTTAACGGCAAGGCGGGTAAGATACCCCTGGTGAAGAGGTGCCCGGTGCATGACGTGATATCGCGTTTCTGGGACGCTGTGTGGGAGGACATAGAAAACCGTTACGGACACCTGTTCATGAAGAACATAGTTTACGCATATCGTAAGCCGGTGGAATGAAAACCATTTTATGAAGATACTTTTTGTGAACCGTTATGCCGCCCGGTTAGGCGGGGTCGAGTATTACGTTAACGCGCTTTCCTCAAGATTGCGTGATGCCGGTCACCGGACCGGTATGGTCCATTGGGATGAATCCGCGCCGGCGGAACGGTTCGATACGTATTACCGCGTGCCGTCATTGTGGGACGGGGAACTGGCCCTGACAAGCGGTACCAGAAAGCTTCTGGACGGGATACTCAGGGAGTTCTCTCCGGATATCGTATACTTGCATAACATCGAGAACGGAAAGGCTATCGATCACCTCGCGTACAAGGCGCGCACTGTCCGTTATGTGCACGGATACAAGACGGTCGACCCTGACGGGAAGATGCTGCTGAAGGAGCCCCTCGAGGCTAACAGCTTTCCGCTTTCCCCGACATGTTTTATACGCGCCTATACCAGAAAGTCGATGCCCCGCGCCCCGGTCAAGGCGTTAAGGTCGTATCTCCGGGCAAGAAGCTCGCTCAAGGCCACGAACCGCCTGGAGAAAATACTAGTCGCCTCGGGGCATATGAAAAGGACGATGATAATGAACGGCACCAGGCCGGAAAACATACATGTATTGCCTTACTTCGTGGATTATGAGGATCTTGCTCCGCCTGGTGCGCCCGGGGAAAGGCGTATACTTTTTTGCGGCCGCATAGCCGAAGGGAAAGGGTTGGATGTGCTTATGGATGTCCTTTCCATGGCCGGCGGGAACTTCACGCTCGATGTGGTCGGGACCGGGCCCATGGAAGACGCCTGCCGGAAAAAAGCGCGGGAACTGGGCCTGGAAAATAAGGTCCGTTTTCTCGGCTGGAAGGAGCACGGGGAATTGCCCCGGCTTTACAAGGAAGCTCTTTTTCTGGTGCTCCCGTCGGTCTGGCCGGAACCTTTTGGCATCTCGGGTATAGAGGCGGCGTTTTTCGCGAGGCCCGCCGTCGCTTTTGACGTCGGCGGGATATCCGACTGGCTGGTAGACGGGAATACGGGATTTTTGGTGGAGCCGTATGATAAAAAGAAGATGGCTGAAAAGATAAGTTATTTTTTAAATGATCCGGAAGAAACATTGAAAATGGGCCAAAGGGCAAGGGGATCGGCCCTTGAAAAATATAAGCCGCAGACACACCTGGAGGAACTCTTCAAGGTTTTCGCGGCATAACACCGGTCACTGGAAACTGGTTACTGGTTACTGGTTACTGGTTACTTGATATGAAGATATGCATGATAGCGCCATATTATCCACCCCATCCGTCCCCGGACGGTATAGGGGATTATACCCGGAGATTATGCGCCGAGATGGCGGGTATGGGGCATGAGGTCACCGTTCTGGTGTCTCATGGATATAGAGCCGCTACCGGGGACGGGTACGAGGCTCTCAGGATAGTTCCCTTTACTTCAGCGTGGGGTTTCGGGGCATTCTTGAAACTGTTCAGGTTGTGCCGGGACGAGAAGTTCGATTGTGTTGACCTTCAGTATTCCCCGCCGCTTTACGGGGTATTTTTTAAACTGTTATATCCCCTGATCGGACTGGTAAGTCCCGCGGTGGTGACGCTCCATACGCTGGTGGGGGGGGGACTGATCAACAGATTTCTGGCCATGTCGCTGGTCTTGTTCACGGCCGAGGTAATCAGCACGAACGAGGAAGTAAGTTATCTGATCAGAAGACACCTCACCTGGAAAAAGAACCTGGTCGAGATCCCTATCGGTTCGAACATCATTCCCCCGGAACACGGCAGGCCTCCGGGCATCAAGAAAAAAGAAGGGATAGTACTCACTCATTTCGGGCTGTTCTATCCGGGTAAAGGGGTAGAGACCATACTGGAAGCTGCTGCGGGGCTAAAGAAGGAGTACGATGATTTTCGGCTGTTCATGCTGGGAGGTAAATGGCCGGGAGCTGAAGATTACTATGACAGGTTGCGGCAGCGGGCCCGCGAGCTGGGGCTCGCTGATAAAGTATCCTGGCTGGGATATCTTGCGGATGAAAAAGTATCGGAATACCTGTCGATGACCGATATATTCCTTGTCCCGTTCGATGCGGGTATTTCCATACGCAGGGGCAGTTACATGGCGGGACTGGTCCATGGCCTGCCCATTGTCAGCACGCGGACGGACATAGGATCGGAGTATATCAAAGACGGCGAGAATATCGTCCTTGTGCCTCCCCGGGATGCCGCCGCCCTGAAAGAAAAAATACTGGAATTGATAAAGGACCCGGGCAAGAGGGCGCGGCTCGGGGAGAACGCGAGGCGTCTGGCAGCTGAATTCAGCTGGCCGAAGATAGCTTTGGAAATGGTACGCACCTTTGAGAAGATAAAATGTTGAAAAAAATACTTTCAAATATTTATTACCGGCTCCCGGCATTTTTGGGCGTAAGCGTCGCCTTCCCCTGCCGCAACGTGGTCTTCGAGCTTGAATACAGCTGCAACCTTAACTGTGAGATGTGCCCGTACAGAAAAGAGGTCTCTCTTACCCGGCCGAGCGGCACCGATCTGAAGCCCCTGGACAAGGATGAGGTCATCAGGCTTCTGGGGCGGTTCCCCAAAGGCAGTAATATGACTTTCACCGGCGGGGAACCGTTCCTGAAAGAGGGTATCCTTGAGATATTGAACGCGGCCGCAGGGTCGCACAATGTGACAATAGCGACGAACGGTACGCTGATCACTGAAGATATCGCCGGGAAAATGGTCCGGTGGGGCGTAAAACTTATCGGCCTGTCGCTGGACGGCCCGGAAAATATCCATAATGACATCAGGAAGGATCCGCAGGCGTTCGGTAAGCTCGTGAACGCGGTTGAACTTATCAATGAGCAGAAAAAAAAGCGGGGCGCGGAATACCCGAGGGTGAACTTCAACGGCGTGATATTGAGAAAGAACTTCGATTCCCTGTATAAGAACATAGAGCTGGCTAAGGCCCTGGGGGTGAATTCCCACTCTTTTCAGATATTTGATCCGTCATGGAGCAGGTCCGGCTGGCGTTTGAGCGATGAGATCAATACCGGCGAAAAAGTGATCGAACAGGTCGAGACAATAAACAGGGAAGAATTAAAAAAGGCCCTGGAACGGTTGATGCACGCGGCGAAGGAACTGGATATCAGCGTCAATATCATGCCCCCGCTTACTATAGAGGAAATAGCCGACTATTATGACAGGAGGTTCGATATCGGCAGGTGGCATTGTTTTTTTCCCTGGAGCACGATGCGGATCTCGCCTTATGGCGAGGTTTTCCCGTGTTTGAACTTCAAGATAGGTAATATAAGGCAGCAAAGCCCGGCTGAGTTGTGGAACGGCCCCGGTTACGGGAGATTCAGGAAGGGACTGAAGAAAGCGACGCTGTTCGAGAGCTGCGTCGGCTGTTGCAAGATGATCCGTGAGGAAAGTGCATGAGTTTTCTTGAATTTATACGGCACGTTGTGAAGCAGATAGTCGAGAGCGTCGAGTATATGCTGCTGAGCGTTACTCTGCTCAGGGGGAAAAGACACGTCCGGGCCGTGGAACCGAATGAAGTGCGCCCAAAAAAAATACTGATCGTCCAGATGAATTCTATAGGGGATGTTCTAATGATGACCCCGGCTTTGAGAGCTTTAAAGCGGTGTTTCGGAGATAGCACGATAGATGTGCTGGTGCAGCCTTTCGCGGCGGACCTTTTGCGGGAAGATCCGGATATTAACGGGGTTTATTCCTGCGGCTGGGCGTTCTGGAGAGGCCGTTTCACACAACCAGCGGCTTTCAATAGATCAGCGAGAACGGTCAAAGCGCTCAAAAGCGCCCGGTATGATCTCTGTGTGCACTTTGGCCGGAATTTCGAAACGGTCGTGAACGCTTTGCTTGCCGAGGCGGCGGTCACGGTCGGGTTCCGGCAGACCGTCAAAAGGGGCATATTCAGAAGGAACGCTGAAGATCTTTATGACATAGCCGTCGATACGGATGAAAAACATATCGCGAGACAGGCCCTTCAACTGGTAAAGTTTCTTGGATGCGAAGGCGCGGCCGAAAAAGAAGAACTTTTTATCTCCGTTGAAAAAACGAAAGGGACGGAAGCCTTCCTCAGGGAGAACGGCCTGGGCGAAGGGGATTTCGCGGTCATGCACCCCGGAGCTAAGTGGCCCCCGAAACGGTGGCCTAAGGGCAGTTTTGCCCGGCTGGTGAAGTTGATATTCGACGAGAAGGGCATGAAGACGGTGCTTATCGGCAGCGCTTCCGACAAAGAGCTTTTGCGGAAGATAAAGGAGGAAAGCGGTATTCCCGATACGGTGATAGCCGGAGATCTCGATCTGGCGGCGGCCGCCGCGGTGATACGGAAAGCGTGTGTTTTCGTGGGTAACGATTCGGGGCCGGCGCACATGGCCGCTGCCCTGGGTACGGATACCGTAGTGCTTTTTGGCCCGACGGATCCCGAGGCCTGCCGTCCTTTAGGGGGGGGAGTGAAGATATTTCACTATAAGGTCCCATGCTGGCCGTGTATGATGTATTACAGGAGGGACAGGTGTGAGGCCGGATCTAATGTCTGCCTCCAGAACATCAGCGCCGGGGACGTATATGAAACCGTCGGCCGGATCATAGAAAGGAAAGGACATGGTGGATAAGACCGCGCTTGTCGTGGACGCGGCGCCCGGTGTATACGAGAAGGTGTTAAGCCTGCTTGAAGGCGAGACTCCCGGCAGGGCGCTTGACGCCCCGGCGGGTGAAGGGGCGTTCAGCCTGGAACTGGCCGAACGAGGGTACGAGGTCAAAGCCGCGGACTTGAACCGGGAAAAGTTCAAAGCGGAAGGCATCGCCTGTGACCTGGTCGACCTGAACAAGACCCTTCCTTATGAAGACGCCTTTTTTGACGCGGTAATATGCATAGAAGGGATAGAGCACCTTGAGAACCCGCACCATCTGGTAAGGGAGTTCAGGAGGGTCCTTAAAAGCGGAGGCACGTTGATGCTGACGACGCCTAACATATTGAACGTATACTCCAGGTTGAGGTTCCTGCTGTTCGGCTCCGCCGACAGGCTTCACAGCGAGATGGACTCGTTCAAAGGCAACCTGTACCAGCTCTTGAGGAGGCACATAAACCCGGTGGGGTATCCCGAACTGAAATATATCCTCGAGCAGAACGGGTTCGGGGTAGAGAAAATAGCGACCAACGCGAGCGTGGTCTCATACAGGGGAGGCAGGTTCGTCCTGAGGTTGTTCCTGCCCGCGGTATTCCTGATGCTGGGCGGCCTGGTCAGGCTGGTGGCCGGCAGTTTCAGGAAGAAAGATTCTTTATCGGGGGTATTGTATTCTCCTGAACTGCTTTACGGGGAAACGTTGATCCTGAAAACGAGGAAAAGGTGATCAAAAGATGAGTACGTTACCGAAGATATCGGTGATCATTGTCGCTAGAAATGAAGAAAAGAACATGAAGGAATGTCTTGAGAGCGTGAAATGGGCCGACGAGATCGTCGTCGTCGACGACATGAGCACGGACAGGACTCTCGAGATATGCGAAGGATACCCGAACGTAAAGGTCTTTCGCAGGGAGATGGAAGGGCTGGGCCCGCAGAAAAATTTCGCCCTGAGCAAGGCGAGCGGGGAGTGGATACTGTCTCTGGACGCGGATGAAAGGGTCACCCCGGAGTTGAGAGAGGAGATACTGCGGAAAGTGCCCGGAAGCGGGAACGACGGGTATTCCCTGAAGCTGAAGCACCTGATCTTCGGCGCGTGGGTGTTGGACTATACCCCTAAGGCGGTGCGGCTCTTCAGAAAGGGCAAAGGCAGGTTTTCCGGGAAAAAGGTGCATGAATCGGTGGTCCTTGACGGGAAGGCCGGTGTCCTGGAAGGCCTGATGATACACAGGTCTTCCCACCAGGAGAACATCGCGAATTATATCGAGGTTTACGTTAACAGGTATTCTTCCTATACGGCGGAAGACCTGTACGAGATGGGCAGGAGAGTTACCTTAGGGAACGGCCTCTTCTGTTTTGTGTTGAAACCGTTCTTTATCTTTATCCAGAAGTACTTTTTCAAGAGAGGTTTTCGCGACGGTTTGCGGGGATTCCTTCTGAGCGTTTTCGCCTCTTTTACTTATTTCGCAAGTTATGCCAAGCTCTGGGAGAAGCAAAAAAGTGAAAAGCATTGATACGAGGATAAAAATATTCCTGACCGCATGGCTCGTGTACCTGCTTTTCATATACGTGAAGCCCGAATCCATGTCCGCGCAGCTTTTGGACCTCGCCATGTCCATCGTCGATACGGGGAGCGTATACATGCGTTACGCGACGGATTTTGAGGTTTCGCTCGTCGACGGCCGTTATGTTTCCGGACAGTTCCCGGGCGCGAGCATAGCGGTGGTACCCTTATATTTCGTTATCAAACCGTTCATGGGAGACGTCGCGGGGGCATCGCGGCTGGTCGTCCTGAACGTTTTGTCGACTATCTCTCTGGCCTCCGTCGCGGGGGCGTTAGTGGTGGTCGTGTTCTATTCATTCCTGCGCCGACTCGACGTCAGGGAAAGGGACAGGCTTACCCTTACGTTCTTCCTTGCTTTCGGGACGATGGTCTTCAATTATTCAACTTCTTTTTATAAGTCCACGTTGGCGCTCTTGTACGTTTTCGCGGCATTTTTCCTTCTTTTTCGCGTGCGGCTCGGGGAAAGAGCGGGAAGAGGCGTGTTTTTCTGGACAGGTTTCCTGCTGACGGCGGCCGTGGCGACCAACCCGGCGTCGTGTTATATCAGCGCGGTTATTTTCGCGTACGGTATCTACGTGGGTGGGATAAAGAAGGTCCCGGCGTTTCTGGCGGGCGCCGTGATCCCCTTGGGGGCGTTCATGCTGTACCGGTGGACCGTATTCGGATCCTTCTTCACGAGCACGTATTCGCACCGGGCAGGAGATTATCCGAACATGATGACCTATCCGCGGTGGCAGAACTTTATTCACCTGTTTTTCAGCCTGAGAGAGGGATTTTTTATCTATATGCCGGTGATGATCCTTTCTTTATGGGGCATCGCGGAGGCGTCCGGGAAAAAGCGATTTATGCCGGAAGTCACGGTTATAGTTTTGATCTTTCTTCTTACGGGTCTTGTGTTTTCGGGATATGTAAGAAAATACGATCCTTTGATGGTCGCCAACCCCCACGACCAGAGTATAGTTATCCGCTATATGCTTTCGCTGTGCCCGTTCATGATGATACCTCTGGCGTTCGTAGTAAGCAGGGTGAACAGGTATGTGCTGTATTTTCTGGGGGGACTGGGTGTATTCTTTTCATACCTGGGCGCACAGGCCGGTGTTATACCTTATGCCGGGGGGTGGCAGCCTGTTTACGCGGTCAAGGTCTTTATAAGCGGTTTCGGCATGCCGACGCTGTTCTCGGACGTTCTGCCCGGGATATCAGGGGTCGAGACATTACATACGTATCTGGCCCGGCCCGATGTGCACTTGAAAGAGATCCTTTCCGAAGGTAACCGGCAGCTCTTGATGGGGCTGGTAGGGCGCCAGATGGTATTTTTCGTTTTTTTTGTTGTCGCGGCATTCTGCCTGGCCGTGATCATCAGGGGGCTTTGGAAGAGTGTTCCGGGGGATCAGAAAGTATGATCGCGCACACGGTAAAGTTCATACAGGAAAAGAGATGGCAGCTGTTCTTTTTGCTGGCGCTTTGCGTCCTGGTGTACTGGAAAGGGCTTCATTATTATTTTGTTGACGATGACTGGGGGTGGCTCAAGTTCTCGTCGATCACGGACAACTGTTTTAAATATTTCAACCCGTTCTACAAGCCCCTCTTGGCGCGGACTAAATTCTTCAGGCCCGTGCCGTTGATGTTCGTCTGCGGCATTTATCACGCGTACAAGATGAACCCGTTCCCGTACCACCTCTTTATGCTGGTCTTCCACCTGTTCAATGTCGCCCTATTGTATAATTTCGTCCACATGATATCAAAGCATAAGACGTACGCTTTTGTAGCCAGCCTTATATTCGCGTTCCATTTCGAGAATTTCATGGGAGTGTTATGGCTGGGGAATGTACATTCGATGCTGAACGTCTTTTTCATATTTTTGGCGCTTACAGCGTGGTACCGGTTCCTGGGATCCGGGAATAAACTGTTCTACGGGGGCGCCCTGGCATCGTTCACGCTGGCTATATTTTCCAAGGAACTGTCCATTTATTTTCTCAGCGTGATCATGTTCTCCGTGGACCTGATATTTGCCCGGAAGATACGGCCGGGGACGTTCCGCGAGCTCCTCTCTTGGAGGTTCTGGAGGAAATACGCCCCCTTCGGCCTGGCTATAGTTTTCTATCTGGTGAATTACGCGATCTACAGGTACCCCTTTACGTATTCATACGGGTACGGGTTCCATTTTAACGGGATAGACCAGGTGGCCATAATATTGAGGATGCTCCAGCTGATGCTGATAGGCACGTATTCCCCGACACTGCTGAAAGCCTTTATTGGCGCGGCTTTTGCGGTATTCCTCGTATTCGCGCTGTTCATGGACCGTGATCTTAATAGGACAAAGGACCGGCTTATCTGGCTCGGCGGTATATGGCTGATAGCCCCAACGCTTTTGATATCTGTTTATTCCAAAGAGAGGCTGCATTACTGTTATCTCATGTCGATAGGGCTGGGTCTTGTCGCCTCGGGCCTTGTGTCGCAGGTCTTCCTGAAAAAAAAGGGTCTCTTGCGGGTGTTAGCGGCTGTCCTGCTGGGCGTTCTGGTGTTATATTGGGCGATTGACATGAACCACAGTGCCGCGCAACGGATCAGCGGCGAATGGTACAGGAGCCTGATAGCACAAGTGCACTCTTATCTTCCCGATGTGTCCGAAGACGAAAAGATGATGTTCGTGCCGGAAAAAAGAGGAGCCCGGTTCACTTACGCCAGGCTGACAGGTGTTGTATACCCGCTTGAGGTCAGTTACGGGAAGGAACTGGATATCGAGATCTGTTTCAGGGAAGAACTGGACAAGGATCCCGGAAGGATGGAAGGGTTCACCGTCTTTAAAGTCGACAGCGACATAAAGAGAGAATATATCAAGATAGAGCCGTATCGAAGGATAAAGGATAAAGGATAAAGGTTATGGGGGCGGAGCCGGAAAAAATAAGCATAGTCATACCCGTTTTCAACGAAGGCGTTCATATCGAAAAGTTCCTGGGGGACCTTTTCCGGTCGTTCGCGGAAAAAGAAAGACCTGAGGTCATCGTCGTGGACGACGGGTCCACCGACGATACTCCGGAGCGCCTTGAAAAGTACGGCATGGAAACGATCCGTCATGAAAGAAGAAGCGGTTACGGCGCTTCCCTGAAAAGCGGCATTCGCCGCGCCACAGGTGAATATATATGCATAATCGACGCCGACAACACCTATTCGGCAGACGACATATTGCCGATCTCTTCCGAAGTGGCCGGTTATGATATGGTCGTGGGCGACAGGCAAGACGATGACGAGAGGCCGAAAGACCACCTCCTCGCGAAAAAGTCGGTGGAGAAGATACTTTCGAACATCTCCGGGGTCCGGGTCGAGGACCTGAATTCGGGCCTGAGGATAATGCGAAAAGATATACTGGTGAAATATCTCGACTCTCTGCCGAATGGTTTTTCGTTCACTTCGTCACTGACGCTCATAATGCTCCTGAAGAAGTACAGGATAAAATATATTCCCATCCGGTACGAAAGGCGTGAAAAGGGTACGAAGGTCAGGAGGGTAATGTTCGTGGCGGCTTTTGTGTCGGGATATTTAAAGATACTCTGCCGTTATTTTACCGGCAGGCTTTAAGAGAGGAGAAACAGGATATGATCTTTTTTTACGGCATCCAGATCAATATATGGCTGGTCATCGGCTTTTTAGGGCAGAGCTGCTTCTTCCTGAGATTCCTTATCCAGTGGATAGTCTCGGAGAAAAGAAAAAAGTCGACCATACCCGTTGTTTTCTGGTATCTTAGTTTTGCGGGCGCGTTCTCCGTGCTCGTTTACGCGATATACCGGAAAGACCCGGTGTTTATAGTAGGGCAGAGCATGGGGTTGATGGTCTACAGCAGGAACCTGTGGTTCATATATTCCAGGAAAAGAGCGGCGGTAGGGGGATAACGGGGGAGACCGATGAGGGTTTTGTATATTGCGAACAGGGCGGAGATCTTAAGCGGCGGGCAGATCAGCCTGCTCGAGTTCCTGGCGGGGATCGACAAAAGCAGGTTCGATCCGGTCGTCCTGTGCCCGGGAAAGGGGAGTCTCGCCGAGGGTTTAAGCGCTCTCGGTATCCCCGTGCGTTCTTGGGACATGCCCACCGTGAAGACGTTCAACATGAGCAGGATCCCGAAAAAGATCAGGGAACTGAGATCCATAATAAAGGAGACAGAGGCTTCGATAGTACATACCAACGGCAGCAGGGCCCAGTTCTATTCGTCGTTCGCGGTAAGGGGCACCGGTTGCGGCCTGGTGTGGAACGTGAGGGAATCGCTCCGGGATATCCCTTATTATGACCGGTTGTTGGCCGGCCCTTGCGACAGGATTATATGCGTTTCCAGGGCCGTAAGGGACAGGCGTTTCGGACGGTTCGCCTCGTCGGACCCGAAAATACAGGTGATATATAACGGGGTGGATACGCGCAAATTCGCCAAAGACCCCGAAGCGGGCCGGCGCGTGCGGGACGAATTAGGGATCGGTAAAGATAAAGTGCTTTTAGGTACTATCGGGATGATAATACCCCGCAAAGGACATGAATTTCTTTTCAGGTCGTTGAAGCAGGCCCTGAAAACAAATCCGGACCTGGTCCTCCTGGTCGCGGGGAAAACGCTGGAAGGGCCTTATACCTGCCGGTTCAAAGAGATGATATACGAGCTGAAGCTGGAGAACAACGTGATGTTCACCGACTCGCGCGAGGATATAAAGGATATCCTGTCGGCCCTTGATGTTTTCATATTGTCATCCAAAAGCGAAGGGTTCAGCAGGGTGCTGCTGGAAGCCATGGCCTGTTCGCTGCCTATAATCGCCACGGATGTCGAAGGGAATAACGAGGCGATCGAGGACGGGGTATCCGGCCGGCTTGTGCCGTATGGCGACATAGACAGCATGGTCCTGGCGATAGAGGGTTTTATGGTGAACCGTCAGAACGCCGAAAACCTGGGGAAGAACGCCAAAAAAAGGGCGGGGGAATTTTTCAGTATCGACAGCCACGTATCCCAGGTGCAGGACCTGTACGGGGAAATAGTAAAAAGCAGAAAGCCGGGAGTTTGATGAAGATCGGCATTGACGTCAGAGAGTTCAAGAAGGATACGTATACCGGGATAAGGAGTATACTCGGCAACGTTATGGGCCGTTCGGCGAAGATGGGAGGCAACGAATTCGTTTACTTCTGCGACCGGGACACCGATCTTCCGGCCCTTCCCGAAGAAGGTAAGAAGGTGGTCATCGCAGGGGATAATACCTTTTTCTGGGATCAGTCGCGCCTTCCGCTGGCGCTTTCAAGGGAAAAAGTGGACCTGTTCTTCTCGCCTTACATCAAGACGCCCCTGTGGAGGGTGTGCCCGTACGTGAGCACTATATGCGACGTTATCCCGCTCGAGGTCCCCAAGCGCAAAGGGTTGGGCGCACTTTTGGAAAAAGCTTACTTTTACGCGTATTCTTTCCTGTGCGGCCGGCGGGCGGTAAAGGTGATAACGCTTTCGGAGAACTCCCGGGAAAGGATATCGGATACATTCGGTATAGGAAAAGAGAAGATAGAGGTCGTCTACCCCTCGGTAGAGGCGCGCGCCGGACAGGCGGAGCCGGATGACAAGGCGAAGGAGCTTATCGACAGGTATAGTTTGGAGAGGCCTTTCTTACTGTATGTAGGTAATTTTAAACCGCATAAGAACCTGCGTAATCTTATTGCCGCTTACGATCTTTTGCCGGGAGGAGTGCAAGACCGGTACCGCCTCATGCTTGTGGGAGGTTCCGAAAAGGAGATGGAGGGGATAGAAGCGGTTATAAAAGAACACGGACTTTCGGGAAAGGTTACGCCCGTTGTCAACATCGGCCATGACGATGTCCGGGTATTTTACAGGCACGCTTCGGCCTTTGTCTTTCCTTCTCTGGCGGAGGGGTTCGGTATTCCCCCGGTAGAGGCGATGGCTTACGGGGTGCCGGTGGCGTCTTCGCGCCTGGCGCCCATGACCGAAGTGCTGGGTGAGGCGGCGCTTTTTTTTGATCCGCGTGACCCCGGGGACATCTCCGCCAAAGTGTCCAGGCTGCTCACGGAAGAGGGCTTGCGGAAAGAATACGCCGCACGGGGACGGGAGCGCGCTTTGTTGTTCGATCCCGACAGGATCTCGCGAAAGATGATGGATGTCCTGGAAAACGCCGGCCTGGAGAAGACCCTTTGCGTGAGCAGCGAATTCCCGCCGGTCAGGGGAGGTATAAGCACGTTTTTGTTCAATCTTTGGAACAGGCTGCCGAAAAGGGATATTGTCATCTTGACCGCGCGCCCGGCCGGGGAAGATATTTATCCGGATGAGGGAATGGATATCGTTAGGGAGGCGTATCCCCTGGGGAAGGGTATCTTCTCAAGGGCTGTACGGTCGATACTGCTGGTGTGGCATGTTTTGCGCCAGTGCCGGGCAAGGAATATCCGGCGCGTTCATTGCGCGCAAGTCCTTTCTGCGGGATCGGCGGGACTCCTCCTGAAATGGCTCAAAGGCACGCCGTACGTGGTTTACGCGTATTCGGCGGACATCCTCGAGTTCAGCAGAGGTTTTTTTACGGATTGGATGATGAGAAAGATATTTGCCGGCAGCGAGCGTGTCATAGCGAGCAGTATTTTTGCGAAGTCGCTTATTGTCGGGCATAAACTGGCCGGTGAAGACAAGATAAGCGTTATCGCCCCGGGGGTGGATACCGCAGAATACGATCCCGGCAAGGGGGCCGGCCGGATCAGGGAGACATACGGTATACCGGCTGAAAGCAAAATGCTTCTTACGGTAGCGCGTCTGGCGGTCCGCAAAGGCCATGATAAGGTCATAGAAGCTTTGCCGGCCGTGGTAGAAGCTTATCCGGATGTCGTTTACGTCATAGTCGGGGAAGGCGGGACCGGGCCCGGACTTGCTGAGCGGGTAAGGGAAAAGGGGCTCGAGAAGAACGTGATATTTACCGGTGAAGTATCCGCGGAGCAGCTGGTATTCTTCTATAACGCGTGTGACATATTTATCCTTACCCCGCGCTATATAAAGGAAGAGGGTGACGTCGAGGGATTTGGTATAGTGTTCATAGAAGCGGGGGCGTGCGGCAAACCCGTAATAGCCGGCAGGAGCGGTGGAGTGTCTGAAGCGGTTGTTGACGGGGTGACCGGTATCCTCGTGGACCCGGAAAATACGGATCGGATCAGGGATGCCATGCTGACCTTGCTCGGGGACGCAAGTTTAGCTCGAAAAATGGGCACGAACGGGCTTACCAGGGCCCGGGAAGAATTCGGATGGAAGAACCGGGCGCGGGAACTGGAAAAATACATATAAAGGGCCATGAAGCGGTATAAGATCTTACATGCGATAACGCGTTTAGATAAGGGCGGTTCCTCCGTGAACACGCTGCTCAGCGCTATCGGCCTCGCGGAAAAGGGATATGAAGTGGATCTTTTATCCGGCCGGACGATGGAACCGGATAATGATCTTATCGAACGGGCCGGGAGTTCGGGGGTGCGTTTTATTTACGAGGAACGCCTGGTCAGGGATATACATCCCGTAAAGGATATCACCGCGTTTTTCAGGGTGCTGGGCTTTCTGCGCAGGAACCGGTACGATATCGTGCACGCCCATTCGTCGAAAGCGGGGCTCATCTGCCGGATGGCCGCGAAATGCGCGGGAGTAAAAAATACAGTGTACACCCCCCATGGCCACGTGTTCTACGGGTATTTCGGCAGGGAACTTTCCCGGATGGTGGTCTTCGCCGAGGCGCTGCTGGCCCATATAACGGACAGGACGATCGGGCTTACTCCCGCCGAGTGTGACGAGTGGCTCCGTTTCGGGATAGGAAAAAAAGATATGTACGAAGCCATACCCAGCGGTATAGAGTTCGACCGGCTGGAACTCGAGGCGGAGAAAGGGAAAGACTGGAGGAAGGAGCTCGGGATCCCCCGGGAAGCCCCGTTTATCGGGTCCACAGGCAGGTTCGCCGAGGTGAAAGGCTATAAATATTTTATAAGAGCGGCCGCGGAACAGGTAAAAAAACACCCGGATACACATTTTCTGCTGGCAGGCGACGGGCCCCTCCGCGGTGAATTCGAAAAGATTATCAAAACCAGCGGGATCGAAAAGAATTTCCACATCATAGATTGGCAGGAGAACGCGGGGTCTGTTATAAAAGCGTTCGATGTTTTCGTGCTTTCCTCTCTTAACGAAGGGATGGGGAGGGCCCTGATAGAGGCGATGTTCCTCTGTAAGCCCGTTATAGCCACGCGTGTGGGAGGTGTGCCTTCGGTGGTATCGAAGGATACGGGGGCGCTTGTTGAGCCCGCCTCGTCTCAGGCCCTGGCGGCGGCCATGGACAGGCTGCTTAGTGACCGGGGTAAACTGGAGGAGATGGGAAGGAAAGCCAGAGAGAGGGCGCTTGCCGGTTATTCGGCGGGCGAGATGGTGAACAGGCTTGACAAACTGTACAGGGAACTGTTAGAAAATAATAAGTAACAAGGACAAAGGATAAAGGAAAAAGTAACAAGTAAGCAGGGTATAGGTGGATATTCGATGTGCTATATACGATATGCGAAATACGATATACTGGTTGCAAAACAAAAACCCTTAATTCTTAATACTTGATACTTTTTACTCGAAACGGATCGTTTACATGAAGATAGCTATACACCAGCCGCAGTATCTCCCATGGACGGGATATTTCGATAAGATGGACCGGGCGGACGTCTTTGTCCTTCTGGACGATGTCCAGTACAAGAAGAACGAGTGGCAGAACCGTAACCGCATCCGTAATGCCGAAGGCTGGCAATGGATCACGGTCCCCGTCCTGTACGAGTTCGGCCAGAAAATAAACGAGGTCAGGATCAATAATAAAGAGAACTGGAGGGAGAAGCACCTTAAAAGTCTCGAGGTCAACTACTCCCAGGCCGCCCATTTTGATGAATATATCCTTTTTTTCAGGAAGCACTACGCTTGTGAATGGGAGAAGCTGGTCGATATAAACGTCCGTTTTATCGAATACCTGGCGGACACGATGGGTATAACGACGGAGATCGTGAGGAGTTCTTCGCTGGGCATAGGCACTGAAAAGACCCGGCGGCTGATCGATATATGCAAAGCGGTGGGTGCTGACGAGTACCTTTCCGGGGCGGGAGGGGGCGACTACCTCGAGGAAGAAAAGTTCGCCGGTGAAGGCATCAGGCTTGAATACCAGAAATATGAACAGAAACCCTATGAGCAGGTGTATAATGGATTTTGTCCGGACCTTTCGGCCGCGGACCTTTTATTCTGTTGCGGGAAAGACAGTATCAATATAATAAGGGAAGGGAGAAAAGAATGAATATCCTCGCGATCGGCGCTCATCCTGACGATATAGAATACGGGTGCGGAGGCACGCTCCTGAAGATGTCTTCGCAGGAACAGGTACGCCTTTTCTATTTCATAGCGACCAAAGGGGAACTCAGCGGCGGGGCCAGCGTTAGAGAGAAAGAACAGGAAGAGGCCGCCCGCCTTCTGAAAGTGGAGAAGATATACTGGGGCGGCTTCAAGGACGCCAACTTTTCCGTCGGCAGGGACCTGATAGGCAAGCTTGAGGAAGTGATATCCGAGATACGCCCCGAGGTCATCTTCGTGAATTATCCCCAGGACACCCACCAGGACCACAGGTACCTGGCGGACTGCACCGTGGTAGCTTCCCGTTACTGCAAGAAAGTCGTTTATTACGAGGACTACACGTCCGTTAATTATGAACCCGATATCTTCGTTGACATAAGCGACGTCCTGGGGGAAAAGGTAAAGCTTCTCGAGTGCCACAAGTCGCAGATCGAAAGGGTGTACCCGACGGGGCTCGACATCGTGGAGAGCACAAGGGCCGTCGCGAGTTTCCGCGGGTTCCAGGCCAAGGTCAAATACGCCGAGGGCTTCAAGGCCCTGAGATATCTGCTGGATACAATATGATGACAAGTTGCCTTGAAGAGAGAAGGGTGCTCCCGTACAGGGAGGATCCACACCGGGCGGAGGGGCCCTGGTAGGGAGCACCCTTCTCTCTTTAAGAGAACATGAAAGGCGAGGCATGATCCCGCATTCAAGACCAACGCTGGGTGAGGAAGAGGCGCAGGCCGCAGCGGAGGTAATACGCTCGGGCCATATAGCCCAGGGAGAAAAGGTAAAAGAGTTCGAGGGGAAATTGGCGCGGTTCATCGGCGTGAAAGGCGCGGTATGCGTCAATTCCGGCACATCCGCCCTGCATCTGGGCCTTATTGCCATGGGGATCGGTCCCGAAGATATCGTGCTCCTTCCTTCGTTCGTCTGCAGCGCTCCGCTGAACGCCATATACCATACGCTGGCCGAGCCCCGTCTTTGCGACATAGAACCCGAAAGCTTCAATATCTCCCTGGAAAGCGTAGAAGATAACAGGACTGAGGAGACAAAAGCTGTAATAGTCCCCCATATGTTCGGGGCTCCGGCGGATCTGCAGAAAATAGAGGAGACAGGCATCCCCGTGATAGAAGATTGCGCTCATTCCGTCGGCGCCGCCTACGGCGACAGAAAAGTCGGCAGTGTGGGACGTTTCAGCATACTGTCTTTTTATGCCAACAAGATGCTGGCATGCGGCGAGGGAGGGGCGCTCCTTTCCGATGACGAGGAGATACTTTCCAGGGCGAGGGACCTCAGGGATTATGACGAAAAAGAAGCGTACAGGGTCCGTTACAATTACAAGATGACCGACATACAGGCGGCAGTGGGCCTGGTACAGCTTGAGAAGCTCCCCGGGATGATAGAGAAAAGGAAGGGAATAGCCTCCCGTTATAACGAGGCTTTCAAGGATCTGGACGTCGTATTGCCTAAGGCGGAGTTCGACCATGTATATTACAGGTACGTTATCAGGACCGGTAAGGACGTACAGGACATTATCAGGGCCGGGCAGGAAAAAGGGGTGACTTTTGCCAGGCCCGTATATAGACCCTTACACCGCTATCTTGAGCTCAGGTCAGGTTTCCGTAATGCCGACGAGGCCTATTCTTCGGCTTTATCCATTCCTATCTACCCGTCCCTCAGCGGGGAAGAGCAGGAAAAGGTCATCGATGCGGTCCACCTGCTTTCCAAATGAAATCATATTTGTTATAATAATCATACAGCGGATATATGTTAAATTTCTCATATTGCCATGAAACGATCCCAGGAACTCAGACTTGACGCTAAGAACAAAAAGCTTTTCTTCGGAAGTGGGAACTGTGATGAAGTGCGCCATCTGTGCGAGGCGATATGCTGCAGGACGTATGACGTGAACATCAGCGAAGAAGAATACCGCTCCGGCAGATACAAGGCCAGACCGACGTGCAGATTGACCGGGAGGGATTGCGAAAGCAAAGATTCGAATTGCATCAACAGAGAGTTCTGGATGTATAGGAAGGCAGATAGATCCTGCGTCTATCTAACCGGAGACAATAAATGCTCTATATATGAATGGAGACCGGAAGCGTGCAGGGAGTTTCATTGCGTGGACGGGTGGGTAATATCCCATGCATGCCTTTCAACGAACAAGGAAAGCGTAAAGGCGCGAAAGGACATTCTTGACGAACATATACTTAAAATAATGAAAGATGACATGAAGTTCAGTCCTAACCCTCTCGTCCGGCCCAAAGCGTTGTTCTATTCAAAAGATAAAAAAGAAATACACTTTGCGATAGATATCGCGAATAAATGCGGCCTGTCGACCTCCCGCCGCGAAGCCGTCACCTCGGCGCTTGATGGGAATATGCTGTTGGAACTTTTTGGTCTTTTTGACGGGAATAGAGATCTGGGATCCGTCAGAAAGGAGTTTAACGACAGGTTCGGCCAAGTATTGTCCAGAGAGGACCTTTACCGTATTGTATGGCTTTTCAATACCGAGAAATTGATAGTTTTCACGCATTGTGCGCTGGTGTTCGGAGATAAGCAGTGATCTCTAAGATGATACCTTTTCCCACTACTGTAGACCTGGCTCTTACCGGCAGGTGCAATCTGAGATGCAAACATTGCAACGCTTCCGATGCCTGGGAGTTGGAGAGCGAACTGTCTTTTGATGAGATAATAGGGGTTCTCGATCAGATCAGGAAGGAGAAGGTCTTCAATCTGAACCTTTTTGGAGGAGAGCCGTTCTGTTATCCTGAGATCCACGAGATCCTGGAAGCGCTCAACAGTTATCCGATAAGGATCACTATCCTCACCAACGGCACGCTTATTGACAAGAAAGCCGTTGAGTCGGTCAAAAAGATGAGGTTCCTGGCCGCTGTACAGGTGAGCGTTGATGGTTCGAACCCTTCCGTGCATGACTGGCAAAGAGGAGAGGGATCGTTCGACAAGGCAATGAACGGGGTCAGGCTGCTCATGGAAGAGGGCTTGCCGGTGAACTTAAAGGCCATTATCAACAGGCACAATATCGATGATATGGAGAATATGATCCGTATGGCAATGGGCCTGGGCCTCGGCGGCATGGATTTCGGTGATGCCGTAGAGTGCGGCAGGGCCGCGGTATACGCTAACGAACTTGTTTTCGAAGGCGAGACGCACCGGAAGATGATGGAGACCATGTTCCGTCTGAAAAAAAAGTATCCGCGCTTTAACCTGGGCGGGACGCTGGGGCAAAAGGTAAGTATGCTCTGTGACTTTTACGCGAATGGCCGGGGTAAGGGCGCCAGGGGGACGTTTTCAACCTGCCCCGCGGGATTCAGCATGCTTTCGATACGGTCCGACGGGAAGGTGGTCCCTTGTTCCGCTTTCTGGACGCTTGTCTGCGGTGATCTTGGAGAACGGTCCCTGAAGGATATATGGGAGAATTCGCAGGTCCTGAACGAGATACGGGCCCTTGCGGATGAGGCTCTTGATAAATATAAGAAAGAATGCGCTGATTGCGATTATCTCACCTACTGTAACGGGGGATGCCGGGCGGCCGCTTATTATTCCGCCGGGGGGGATTTAAGAGGCATCAATATGTCGACCTGTCTCGTATTTTCGGATCTGTACGGTTTCAGGGTGGAAAAGGATACCGCTTTATCGGCTTAGGACCGGGTTCACTATGAGCATGTGTAATGAAAAAACAACAGGAAATGTCGCGCCGGAAGGCGACTTGACCAGCCTGTATATCAACCCTACCAGATACTGTAACCTTAAGTGCAGGCATTGCTGGATATCTCCGCCGCAGAAAGAAGAACTGGACGGAAAGGGCGGAGAACTGTCGACCGGGGAGATCACAGGGATCATAAAAGAAGCGAAGGGACTGGGACTTAGGGACGTCAAGTTCACCGGTGGAGAGCCGCTTTTACGGAAGGATATTACGGAACTTTTGAGGTTCTGCTATGAAGAAGAGGTAAAAACTTCCATAGAGACCAACGGCACTTTGATCGACAAAGAGCTGGCTTCAGCCATGAAAAGATACGGGGTGTCTTTCATAGCGGTGAGCCTCGACAGCTACCGGGAAGAACTGAACGACCGTTTCAGGGGGCGCAAGGGAGCGTTCAAAAAGGCATTGGCGGGCATCAGGGCGCTGATCGACGAGGGCATCAGGCCGCAGGTGATTATGAGCATGTACAGGGAGAATTTCACCGACCTGCCCGAGTTCCTGAAGATGATGCAGGATCTGTGGGTCAATAATATCAAGCTGAACACTATAACGCCTCTGGGAAGGGGGGCCTCGCTTTATGATACAGGTGAGATACCCTCGGTCAGGGAGATACTCGAGTTTTTGGAAAGGCTCGGCAGTATCAGAAGGTCGTTCAAAGGCCGGTTATACCTGGACGTTCCTATAGCTTTCAAAAGTGTCGAGGAAATACACGCGGGCTGTGGGGTGTGTCACATCAAGAATATCCTCGGCATATTGTCGGACGGGAGTGTCTCTATCTGCGGGATAGGCCATCTTGAGGAGGAATTGCTTTTCGGGTCGGTCAGAGAAGATCCATCCGCATTGAAGTACATCTGGCGCGAAAATACCGTCCTTAAAAAGATCAAAGAGGAAATACCTTACAAGTTGAAAGGGGTCTGCAGCATCTGTGTTTTCAGGAACAAGTGCCTGGGGTACTGCAGGGCCGAAATATATCATAACACCGGGGATCTTTTCGCGCCGTACTGGTTTTGCCAGGAAGCTTATGACAAGGGGCTTTTTCCTCCAACCAGGCTTGTGCCGGAACCTTTGAGAGCGGGATATGGATAGCATTTCTTATAGTGCTTTCAGGACAACCATACGTCTTAATTTCCTTAATTTTGAAGAAAGACCGGAATTATTCAAGCCGTCCGATTCGCGGGGGGAAGGAAAAGCAGATCTGGATATTTACCTGTACAGGGGCAAGCGCAAGGAGATATCCCGCAAAGCGGAGAGAAGCCGTTTTCCGGTCAGCGCGGAGACGTTCGAAGGCAAGAAGGTCATCCGGCTTTACGACGGTAAGAGCAAAAGGGTCTTCTGTTTTTTTGAGGAAGGCCTGCTCATCGATCTGGTGACGAACAGAGCGCTCAACCTTCCCCTGATGGACCTTCAGAACGTTCTGGACATTGTTTTCATGCATTCCGCTTCGATAGTGATGAACGGCAAGGCGTACCTTTTTATAGCTCCGAGCGGGGGCGGGAAAAGCACGATAGCCGCTCTGGCCCGGGATGAGGGTTTTTTTGTGATAGACGATGATTTCTGCGCGGTGAAAAGGTCCGGCGGGAGCTTTTTCGCGGCGCGTTTTCCGTGTTTTCTGTCGAAACGAAAAAGATTTAAAGAATGGGAAGTGGGTGGGCTTTTTCTTCTGAACAAGTCAAAAGAGAACAAGGTAAGGCCCGTTTCGGGCATCGAAGCGTTGCGCGATGCACTGCCCGAAGCGGTCCGTTATCCCCGTGAGAGAGTAGGCGCCATGCGGAACCAAGATTATCTCAGGGATGTTTTTTGTTTCCTGGACGAGATGATAGATCGTGTAGGGTTGAGCGTTCTTGATTTCAAGAAGGAAGCAGGTGTTTTCTCGTGTCTGGTCTAAGCTTTTTCGACGGCATTTTCGCTTCGAGGCGTCTTGTTTTACTTGAAGACCTGAAGGGTGTCCTGTCTTATGCGTCTGGCATACTTAAGAAAGACCGCTTTTCCCTGGCAATGGCCTCTTTCCTGAAGCTTTTAAGTTTCCCGCTGGGTATATCGATAGTCTACATAACGAAAGAGACCTTGGATAAAGGTATAATGTCTAAGGACCTGAGGTCGTTCGGGTTCTTCACTGCGCTGGGCCTTTTCGTTTTTCTTCTCATGAGAGTGCTGCTGTACTTTTCGGGGAGGATCATGAACAGCGTGAAGACAAAGTTTTCCCTTGCGGTGGATCATGACCTTGCCAGGAGGCTTTTCGGTCTTGATTATCTGAAGATAAGACAACTGAGCTCCGCTGAGAACGCTTTTTACGTGAGTTACGATTGCGGTATCATCGAGAACCTGGTATTCTACGAGCTTCCCGCTCTTTTATCCTTTGTGAAAATACCCGTTTTCTTTATCCTCGCGGCGCTTTTGTCCTGGCAGTTGAGCCTATTCGTGTTTCTGGCTGTCCCGTTCGCTGTAATGCATACTATCTGGGCGTCGCGAAAGAGGCGGAGATTGAGATCGGGGTATGTGAAATCAGCGGGCAAGTCCAACGCGCTTTTTAGTGACTTCCTGATCAACGTTAAGCTTATCAAGAGCTTTTTTAAGGAAAGCTGGGCCGTTGACAGGATCATGAGACGGTTCCGGAGAAAGGCCAGGATAGACCTTTTATCTTCCCGTTTCAGGCAGGTCGAGAGATTTGTATACGATATTTTTTCAAAATCCAGCACGGCAGCATTCTGGCTGCTGGGAGGGTATTTAATAATAACCGGCAAGTTAAGTCTTGGATCTTTCAGTGCCGTAAGCATGTATTCCGCGATGCTGTTATCAGAAGTATACAACCTGGGGTCCATTGTACGGAACCTGAACGAGGAGGGGCCTTCTATACACAGGAGTGCGCAATTTATAAGGGACATTACCGGGCCGGCTGAAGATGTTCCCGCGGTGCCGGTATCTGGCAAGTCGTTTTTTGGTGGAGATATCGAGTTCAGGGATATCGCGTTCGGATATAGTAAAGAAAAGCCTCTTTTCCAGGGACTGAACATGCTGGCGCCCGCGAGAAAGTGGACGTTGATAAAAGGTCCTTCCGGCGTCGGCAAGACAACGCTTCTAAGTTTGATGATCAGGCTCTTCAGGTCCTGGCGCGGCGGGATCTATATCGGGGGGACGAATATCTTTGATGTGGACATTGGCCGCTTTTCCGGATACGTTTCATGCGTGCATCAGGAATCGTATATATTCAATGACACCATCTTTAACAATGTACTTTTGGGTGATAAGAAGCCGGGCGGTCTCGTCAGGGAGGTCATGCGATTGACAAGGCTTGACGAGCTTGCCGATGACCTTTCTATCGGCTATAATACCAAGATAGGCGAACTTGGCGCAACCCTTTCAGGGGGGCAGAAGCAGCGGGTCGCGATCGCGAGAGCACTTATAAGAGAACCGAAGGTGCTTATACTGGACGAAGCGACTTCGTTTCTTGACGCCAGGATGGAAAGTGATATTTTGAGCGACATAAAGGAACAGTTTTCCGGGCTCACGGTCCTGTATGTCACTCACAGGGAGACCGCGGACAGGTTCGCCGATGTTATCTTTGAACTTAAAGAGGAAAGGGTCGGATATGGAAGAGAAATGTCCTGTAAGAAATCCTGATATCGTGGCGCGAAGGGAGAAGAAAGAAGCGCTTCTTTTCAATCCCGCTGATGGCCACATGCTGTGTATTAACGGTACCGGTATGTTCGTCTGGGACCTGTGTGACGGGTCAAGTTCGGGGGACGATATTGTCGAAAAAATAGCGAATGTTTATGAAATTACTTGCGAAAAAGCGACCGAAGATTATGATCGCTTCATAAAGGATATGGAGAAAGCCGGATTTATAGGATACAGAACCTGAAGGGGGCCGTATGAAGAAGAAAAAGAAGAAGTACACTCCTCCTCTTGTCCATGACCTGAGCGGTACGACTATCAGGGGGGCCCAGGCGTTCAATTGCAAAAGCGGCGCCGAAGCCGGACAGCTTTGTGATTTCGGCGCTGTGGCCGGTGGACAATGCAATACCGGAAGGGTGGCTACGCTCGGATGCTCTGCCGGCGCTGAATACGTCCCGATGCCGAAACAATGCAGACCCGGGTTCATGGCTACCCAGCAGTGCCGTGACGGCACGTCGGCTCAGGGCACGTGTAAGACGGGATTCGGCTTTTAGCCAAAGGTCTTATTTTCCCTGATATGCGCAGGATCGTGTACGGCCAGAGCATGATGCCATTTCTCAGGATGCTGGATGAATGCGTCTGCAAAAGTATAGACCCTCTTCAGATAAGTGCAGGAGATATAGTAACCTACCGCATACCCGATTGTGGTGCCACTGCCATTCACCGGGTCCTATATGTGAACAAGGAAGAAAAACATATTGTAGCCAAGGGCGACAATATTCTTTCTGTCCCCGGTGACATAGTGCCTTTTTCGGAGGTGAAGGAAAAGGTGGTAACTGTTAAAAGGGGGGACAGGGTCTTTGATCTGGATACTTTTCCCCGCAGACGGGCGAACGCTCTTATCGCGTTCCTTTCCCGTCATAACCTGACGCCGTTTTTGGTCAAAAGGAGATTCCTTTCGCCGGTATTATTGAGTATTTCAAGAAAAAAGATCTACAAAGATGCGAGGAAGAGATATTATAAAAAGCTCTTTTTCACGTCCTATAGAAGCGGGGAGGGCCTTCGCTTTTTTGCTTTCGTGGGCAAGACAAAGAGCGCGGATGCCCTGATAAAAGAAAAGTCTGGATGCGGCGTGATAGTGAGCGCGCGTATCAGGCACAGGGACAGGAACGAAGAGTTCGCCCGCGTATTCCTTGACAAGATCATAGAAGCGGCGGACAGGCAGTATGGCTCGGAGCATGATATCCATATAACCGATGATACTTTCGAGGACCTTTTTTTGACTCCCACCGAATATAATGCATAACATAGAACTTTTCCCGGCTTTGGGTTTCGATCTTTCCGCTTTAAGCGATGAAAAAAAGCTCATCGTCCTTTTTTCCAGGACGGATCTTGATGATGATATCCGGACGCAGGCGGAGTCCATACTTCACCCGGATAAAGTGGACTGGGACCGTTTCCTTGAGCTTGCCAAC
>Ga0180431_10000460_pt1 | contig 58962 bp, 25 predicted proteins | sample SS_ome_11_FD_132459 | JGI IMG/M metagenome (GOLD analysis project Ga0180431, IMG submission 132459) | Hypersaline lake sediment archaeal communities from the Salton Sea, California, USA - SS_1_MS_1 metaG | ecosystem: Environmental > Aquatic > Non-marine Saline and Alkaline > Hypersaline >... | reverse complement strand
GATCCCAATCTGCCCAACGATCTTCACATCATACTCATGGAGCATAAAAGAGCTCCCCCGGGTTCGGTAGAGGAAAGATTTCTTTTCTTTGATCCCAGGACAAAAAGATGGGTATTCTCCCATTCAGGCACCAGGAGCCGGACCGGCAAGTTCGCCTATCTAACCAGGAAAGCCTTTGATGACCTGTATCAGACCGATAAGGGCAGGAAATTCCTGAAAAAATTAATGTGGAACGAGTACAGGCAGGCCACGGCAAAGCTGGAAGGCAGATGGACTGAAGATTATGACAAAGAGAAGACCTCTTCCCTGCGCGCTTTTGTAGAGGAATATCTTCGCGGTGTTGCACTTCAGACGGCAAAACCATCCGAACATCCTCAGGTGATCGTATCCGCTGATCCGAATAGATCCTTAAGAGAACATGTTTCAGAACTGCTTAACGTTGAGTCCGCAGAGATCCCGACCGGCAGGTTTCCGGACGGGGAGATAAAAGTGGTGGTAAAGGATCCGGAAGAGATAAAAGACAAAAACTGCATGGTCGTGCAGGATATCAACAGCGACGAGGATTTCGTGAGTCTTCTGCTGATCATAGCGGGACTGAGGGACGCGGGAGCGAAAAAAGTCTCCTGCGTGCTGCCCGAGAAAATGCTGGAAAACAGTATTCTCCTGGATACGGTTTCATCGTTCGTGGATATTTACACCGCTGACAATTTCAAGTATCCTGCCTCATTCACTCCGTACAGGCCGGAGAGGCCGGAGCCGGCCGGGCGCAGGAAGGCAAAAAAGAGCGAAAAAACCTATCTTCTTTTCACGAGAGACTACCGGAAACTCAAGCAGAAAGTTGCCGGCGGGCTGGTGAAAGCCGGGACCAAGCGCGACATGGAGATCAGCCACGTGAAGGCAAAAACGCTCGAAGAAGGCAGGGCCTCGGTCAGGATATCCCGGGATACGGAAGGCAAAAACTGCCTCCTGATACATAACACCAGGACCGCCAAGGGGCTGGTGGAATTGCTGATCATCCTGGAAAAGCTGAAAAGACAGGGCGCGGGCGAAATAGAGTGCCTTATATATTTCCTGGGATATGACCGCCAGCACGAGAATTATAACGTGAAAGAACACGGAGAGAACGCTTTCAGCGCGAACAGCGCCAAGTTTATCCTGGAGCTCATAAATCAGTACTGCGAGAGGATCTATACCGTAAACACCCATTTTATAAAAGAACCGAGCAGAGAACCATACGGTTTTCCGGGGATCGAGGGCCTTGAGATAGTCAACTTGAGCGCTTTCGAGCATCTGGCCAGGTACTACAAGGAAAAGTACGGCCTTGAAAAGGCGGAACTTATCGGAGGCGATGACGGGGTTGCCGCTTTTCTCAAACCGGTAGCAGAAAAAATGGGCTGGGGGCTGCATTACCCCATAAAGAAAAGGATCTCCGTTGAAGAAGTCAGGTTCTCGATACCGGACGAATGGAAGCTTCCCGAGAACGGTGGCAAGGGAGCGTTGAAGGGGAAGGACGTGGTTCTTCTTGATGATGTGGTCGCCGGCGGCTCGACGCTGGTCAAGCTTGCCATCAAGCTCAAGAACGATTTCGGGGTGAAAAGAGTATTCGCGGGGACCGTGCACGGGAAACAGTCCAACAAGAAGCTGGCTTACTTTAGATCGCTGAAAGATGACCTGGGCCGCCCCGTGTTCGATGATATCATCGCGACGGATACGGTCGTATCCCCGACCAGCAAGGTCTCCATAGCCGAACTGATCGTTGAATTTCTGGAAGAAAGCCGCGGGATCGAGGAAACCGGACGCGGGGAAGACACCCGGCTGTTTTCTTTTCTGCCCCTGGCATTCCTGCCTTTTGCGCCGCTGGTACCGGGATTGGGCATCTTTACGCTCATGGCCACGGTCTTGCTTGCTGTTCTCTTTGCCGGAAAAAGCGAAAGAGTCGACATGTCCCCGGAAGATGCAGCATTACTCGGAGAGATAAGCAAAGAACTGGACAGATGCAGGGACAGCAGATTTGAGCGCACGCTGAACGTGCAAACTTACAACAAGGTAAAGTACCTTTCCTCCAAAGTCACGGGAGCAGATGACATTCTGCAAAGATTCGAGCGTTATTTTATCCTGACATCGCTTGTATGCGCCCTGGATCCCGAAAAGATCCTTCTTACCCCTTTAAAGGAACACAGGGAATTTGTTGCCCTGTTCGTTATGGGATTCAACAAGGGAGAAAAAGAACCCTATTTTATTACCGCTCCTACCGATTTCAGCGCGGAAGTATGCCATACGGATCTCAAATGGGACAGGGAAATGAGCGTGCTCGGCCTTGTCCACTTCCCGAGGATGCCGATACCTGATTCCGCCGTTCCCGGAGATTACGTGGTTTTTTCGGGAGAGGAACTGCTGGGCAAAGTAAGCAGCACGAACAGTTATCTGCGCGGAACTCTGGCAAAAGGTGTTTTGTCGCGGGAAGGCTTCCTGCGGCTGGATCCCCCGGCGAATGAAGAAGAATTCCTGATGAGGAAGCTGGGCGATGCATATTCGGATTCCGCACCGGAAAAAACCTATCATGAGCTTCTTATGGGAGAATATGTCAGCACGGTCGCTTTCCTGCTGGGGGAAAGCCAGGAGGAAGGCATCAATCCGGACAAGAAATTCTTTCTTTTTGATCCGGTAAAGGATATTTTCAGGGATAACGGGATACCTTTGCCCAAGGAGCTGACACTGGGCAGTTTCATGGAAGCGGTCAAGGGAAAGAAATTTAAATATATCAGGACCGAAGGCCTGCCCCGATATGCATTTTCACCCGGTAACATAAAAACCAAGATCAAAAGCAGGAGGGATGTTTGCGTTTCCGCCGCAAAGATGATAGCTGAGGAGATCAGAAAAAAGCCGGGTCTTGTGCTTGCCTTGCCGGCGGGCCGCACCCCCGGGGAACTTTATGAAGAACTGGTAAGGCTGCACGGGGAAGGATTGGACTTTTCGAACGTGAAGATCTTTAATCTGGATGAGTACGCGGGTCTGGGCAGTGAAGACAAGGGCAGTTTTTACCAGTACATGTGGGAAAAATTTTTGAGCAAGGTGAACGTCAGGGAAGAAAATGTAAGATTATTCAACGGGAAGGCCGAAGATCTTGAAGCCGAGTGCAAGTCCATGGAAGAGGATATTGAAAATGCCGGCGGTATTGATATCTGTCTTCTGGGCATCGGTGAGAACGGTCATATCGCCTTTAATGAGCCGGGGTCCAGTTTCTCGTCCGGGACAAGGGTCGTGGAGCTTCATCCTTCCACCGTGGAAAAAAGCAGATGCAAGGCGGGCAAAGCTCTTACCCTGGGCCTGGACAACATAATGTCCAGCAGGAAGATAATACTGATGGCCTGGGGGACGTTCAAAACATCGGCGGTCAAAGGTGTATTTTATGGCCCCGCCTCCGAGAGCGTACCGGCATCGGTATTAAAACAGCATCGGGATGTCACGTTTTTTCTGGACAAAGAAGCCGCTTTTTCAATAAAAAAAGAAGACCGGAAGAAGTTATCGGGCCTGAGCCCTCCAGCGGCCGATCAAACCGTTCCGTCCAAGGAGTCACCCGAAGACCGCGGAGACACTTTCCCTAAAAACATTTATTCTTTTCTTCCCCTCGCGCTTTTGCCGTTCGTGCCGGTTGTGCCGGGCCTGAGCATTTTTATGCTGGCCGGTATGATCCTGTTTGCCTTTTTCGCTTTCTCCGGAACGAGCCCGAAAGAAAATAAGGAAAATGTCCTGGTCGAATTCAAATGCAGCAAGGCATATAAAGGCGACGGTGAGGGCGGTATCATTTACGGGGAACGCCGGATAAGCAAGACGCTCGATCGCCTGCTGAGCCCAAAAGAGCGTTCTATCTTTGACGGAATTGTAACGGATCTTCTGTATAATCCGAATATTGAGCGGATCGTGCTGAAAGAGAATGCCGGTTTCATTGCCGACCTGCAAAAAAATGAAAACGGATGGATCATGGAAATCGACAGGTCCGCCCTTCAGCATCCTCTCCTGGCGCAGTATTCGCGGGAACACGAGGAATACCTTTCTCATATTGACATAGATGCGGACGAAAGTCTGATCACCGAGATATACGGCCAAAGCTACACGCAGGAACAGAAGAAGACGCTGGAGACATTGATGCGGGAGACCATGGCCTGGCTGTTTTCGCTTACCAGGCAGAGCAAGGATCCGGATTACCTGGCCTACCTGAAAGGGTCCTCTCATCCCGCTCTTGAGGATTACGCGGAGCTGTTGGAGAAAGCCGGGGCAGTCAATGTCAGGGAGGAAAAAAGCGGAAGAACAGTAAGGCTGGTACTGGATCATATTCTCGGCGCTTCCGGGAAAGATAATGTAAAAAAACTCTGCGCACACCTGAGGTCCGACGAGGATAACCTGAAACTTTTCTGCACCGTCATGCGGGACGTCTTTAACGCCACGGAGTTCAATATCGCTTTATGCATGAATATGCCGCATTACAACGAGATAAGGGAAAAGGTCTATGAAAGCGGGACCGCGGAATTTAAAGCCATCCCGCTTTTAAAAGTGAGCGACACTCGAAGTAAGCCCGCCGACGAAATAATAGCCGGGCTTTTACTGCTTTTGCCGGAACTGAAAGATGACAGCATTTTCCCGGTCGTGCAGCAGGCCATGAACCTGATGAATCCTGATTGCCGGGAGTTTATCAGAGAACTGCTCACGCAGGCAAAAACGGTGAGACGTCTTGCGGCGGGTAAGGGCCCGGCGTACAGGAAGGCGTGCTGCCGGATGCGCTGGTACACGGAGACATTTCTCAGGCTCACACTGATCGTTTTGAGCCGCACCTACAAAGACAGGCAAAAACGCGAAGACTCGCTTAAGAACCTTTTTGAGCTGAAAGTAGCCGTGGAAAAAGTGCTTGAAGACGAGAGACTGCCGGGTGAAGAGGAAGTAACGCTTGAAAAAGAAGATATGGACGTGCTTCGCAACCTTCTTCTGATCCTTGATTTGCAGGCGGGGTGCCTGTATCTTACCCTGAACGAACCGGAGAAGGCGATCGCGGTCATGGAACCATGTTTGAAAGAAGAACTGGCGGCACCGGACAGACATTCATTCATGGTGTTTATCGCCAAAGGTTATGCCGCGCTGGAGGATTTTGAGAAGGCGATCGACTACTGCAAGGGCGCGCTGGATATTTATGAGGAGATATCGAATGAAGAAGCCAAAGACCTGTACATGGAAATAGGCACGTATTACATGGAACAGGAAAAGTTTAATGAGGCAAAAAAGGCCCTTTTAAAAGCGCTGGAACTTGCCGGCGAGTCAGGTGAAATCATTTTTCACGAACCGAAGCATTTTACCGGGAAGGACAATTATACCAGGACCACCCTGGGAACGATCTATAATCTTCTGGCTTCCTGTTTCACGCATGAAAACAAAGGTGCCGAGAGCATGCATTATATCAATAAGGCGGTTTGTTATGCTCCGGGTGAACCCGTACACAGCCGGACATTCCTGCGATTCCTTCTTTTTTACAGTGAGGTCGACAGCGTCATGGAAGGCCTGATCAGCCAGGTCAAGCACCACCTGAAGATCGCCCCGAAAGACAGCGCTTTGTACGATATGGTTTTGAGGGGATGCCAAGGTAAACCTTCGATCTTACGGTCCGTACTGGAAATATTGCTTAATGATGAGACGGTAAGACGCGCGGATGCCCGTCCTTACGTGGTCCAGGAGAAGTTGTCCGATGCATTTCACGGACTTTATGGCAACGGAGAAGATAAAAAATACAGGACAGAAGCGATCGGTGTCATCCGCCGCATACTGAGGACCAACAGGAAAAAGACCGTTCAGAAAAACGCCAATGCGCTGCTGGAACGGCTTGGCGTGGGCCCCGGGGTCTATGTTTTTATTGATGCGGCCGGGAAGATCCCGTCTTTAATAAGAAAAGATTCACCCAGGAAGAAATTCCGCCCCCAGAAAGAGGTGGCTCCGCTCGTGGATATGCTTGACAAGATCGTCCCCGAGGATCTGGGGCTTCAGGAACGCCGGGACATAATAACGTGCCTCGAGAAGATCATTAATAACGAAAGTCTCAGGAAACGGTCGGAAAGTAAAGAATATTGGGGAGAGCTGCTGAAAAGAGCGGAAACAAGGATCACGGATATGCTCGAAGGAATAGATACCCGGGATCTGAGCGCCAAGGCATGCCGGGATATGTCAGATTTCCTCGAGGATATCGTCAATAACGAAAAGACGCAGGAACTGGTAGAAAAGTCGGGTAACAAGCATTTGGAAACGTTTTTGTACGCCGCAAGGACGAAATTAAAGGAATTCGGATTTCAAGGGCACGTTGCCGAGTATGCCCAGCGCTGGCCCGGCATTCCCCGTGAAATCGTTTCTTTGGTTTTAAACGGGGTTCTGATCAGAGAGGCCACGCTTACCTCGAAATGGGCGAGGAAGCTTATCAGAAAAGAATTGACCGCCGGGGCCTTGAAGATCAAGCTTGGGCGGCTGGAAAACGTTCTGAGGGAGCTTAATGGCCGGACATCCAGCGAGATATCCTCCCTTGTCGCGTCGGATCCGGACAGGGTCAGAAACGGACAGGAACTGGACGAAAAAGTGATCGATGCTTTATTTGTTGCGTTTAAGCGGTTTCTTGAGGAAAAGGGCCGAAGGTGGATCCCCGAGACGGGCGCATGGAAGGATACCGATTCGGTCAAGAGCATAGTTAAACGATATCTGTTCGAGGAAAAGAACGTCGGCGCCGCCATGAGCGGAATTTTTAACCTGATAGCGGAATGGCTGATCGAGAAGGACAAACGGTACGGCAGGACCGACCGCGAAAAACTGGTAAAGGCGATATCGCAGGTAAGAGGACGTATCAGCGCCTCAGATCTGGAAGATACGCTTTTTCATTATTTCGATGGGGAATCAAGGGAAGCTGTTTCAGGGGAATTACCGGTCCAATCCGCGGCAGAAGAGGCGGAAGAACTTCAGCTGGAAGTGGACATCCGGGAGATCCCGCTGTTCGCCGCCTTATCGCAAGACCGGCAGGAAGAGATCCTCGGGTCCGAAACCCACAGAGAAAGGCTGGAGAAACTGGTAGAGGTTTTGAGCGCCGGATACGAGGGGTCTTCCGCTGATGTCAAGGCGGAAATATGTAAATGGATCCCGGTAATTTATATTTCCCAGTTCCAGCCGGCCCTGAATGAATTTGCCGGCATGAGAGCGATCTCGGACGTGATCGAAGAAGTTGCGATCAGGGATGGATATGGATGGATAGAGGGCGTGGAAGCGAATATTATCAAGAAGCGAAAGGGAGAACCCGTCAGGAAGGACGAGGATGATATAGGGAAGGAGCTGACCAGGGATCTGGTCATGGTTATTATTGAGAGCTGGATAACGGGAAATTTTACCGAAGAGGAGTTGCGGGAGGACTGGAACGAGCTGCTCTATGAAGCAAAGGATGAGGTTGAGGAGGCGTTGAGGAGCGGAGACACGGAGAAAGCGAAAAAAATAGTCACGGATGCAGCTGTCTATTCAGAAATCCAGGAAAAAGAACCAGGACCACAACCGGCAGGACCAGAACTTCCATCTGCGGAACCGGAATTGCTGCAGGCTGAACCGAAGTCCCTGCGACGGATAGAACCCCCGAAGGAACATCCGCGGGAAGTTATAGCTGCGGACAGCCGGAAAGAGCTGATAGAACAGACCGTGAGCGATTATCTTGAAAGATATCCCGGGTGGGAAAAGGTCTTTCGTCTCAGCATATCGGATGTTGTCGCCAGGATAATAAACGGAAAAGACCTTACTTGGCGCAGGGATATGGACGAAAAACAGATAATATCCCGGATGGCACGTAAGTTCATCGGGAACTATTTCAGGGAAAAAGGCGCCGAGTATGTCTTTGAATGCGAGTACTGGGACATGCTTCGCCACGATCACGAAGAGGCCATAGCTCTGCTTGAAGAGACTTTAACCGCGGATGAACCGGTTGCCGCTCTGGAAAAAGCAATGCTTATCAGGGTCGCGCCCGTGTATCTTTCACGGTTTCAGCCGGCGCTGAATGAACTTGTGGGGGGAGAAGATGTCTTGTCCGGGCTTGTCGGAAATGTTGTTGAGAAAGTATATGAGCCGGAGAAGGGTAGCGCTCCCCGCGAAGATGCGGGAGGGGCCCTTATCCGGGATCTGATCATTCTTGTCGTTATCGAATATGTAAAGGAAAATTTCTCCCGGGAAAAACTGCAAAGCAACTGGCAAGAAAATATCTTTGCCGCGAGAGAAGATATCGAAAGCAGCCTACTGTACGGTTATGAGCAGATCACCAGAGAAGTGATTTCAAAAGCAGTCGATGTTCCGACGGACGTCGGCGGGCCGGGGAATATCTATTCTTTTATGCTTCTAGCGTTCTTGCCGTTCACGGGTATTGTGCCGGGGTTGAGCGTTTTGATGCTGTTAACTACGCTTCTTTTCGTCCTTTTCGCCCCGGGCTTTGAGTTCAGGCAAAAAGAATATGACAGCAGATATGCCGAGAGGCCCCTGCGCTTCGCTCTTTACAGGAAAAATACAGGAGAACGGGCGGCTGCGGTGAGGATTTTCTTTAAAAATACTGCGGGAGGGCACGGCGTCCTGTTTATAGATTACCTGACGGCCCGCAGCCTGGAAGATGCTTTGGCGATAATGTTCGCTTTGCTATGGGGCAGGGAAGCCGTAAAGCGCGTCGCTTTCGGACGCGTGTTCATAAAAGGGATCAAAAAGAAAGAAGTCATCGACTATTTTAAAAAGAAAAAGCTGTTGGGTGCATGGAAGATACCGCCGATGTCCTTCGACCGGCTGATGCGATCAGGATTGAGCGGCGCAAGCAATACGGTGCCTTCGTCAAAGGTATACTCGGTCAATAGATTTCACCACTGGTTCAAGATAAGAAAAGCCGGGGAAGCGGCCCTGAAAAGGCTTAAAAAAGGTCGTATCAGATGGGCTGAAGCCACGAAAGCGGCGAAACGCTATTTAGTAAAACTTCTTGCCAAGGAACTCGGGAAAAGGCCGGGCGAGTTAAATACGCAGGATTTCGGGAAAAGGTCTAAAGTGTTCGGCAACAGGTCCTTAAGCGGTCTTTTGAGGTCATATGTCGGGCCGGCCAGACCTTCCGGTAAAGGTGCTCATATCAAAGGGCTCAAGGCGCTGAAAAAAGATCTGGGGATAAAAGACGTTCTCGCACGGATCATTACAGAGAAAACTATCCTGAAAAGATTTAAAAGGGGATATGTTACGTGGTCAAACACCACGAAGAAAGCCAGGATCTATCTTGTAGAACTTGCCGTCAGAGAACTCGGCAAAAAACCGGGCGAACTGACCACTAGTGATTTCGGCAAACCGTTCAAAGTGCTCGGAGGTAAATACCTGAGCGGGCTTTTGGAATTCTACCAGAGGGTAAATAAATTTTCCGGCGAAGAGGGCGCGGGCGCCAAGGCCCTTAAGGCGCTGAAGCAGGACCTGGGTATAAGAGACATTGCCGTCGAGATCATTACGGAGAAAACAGTCCTGCAAAAGCTCAGATGGGGCCGGATCGACTGGACAAAAACCACAAGGAAGGCAAGGCGCCATCTCGTTGAAGTTCTTGCCAGGAAGTGCAGAAAAAAGCCGGTAGAGCTGCGCCAGGAGGATTTCAAGAAAACCTCAAGAACATTCGGTGATAAAAATTTGATCGGCCTTCTGGAGTTTTATGTCAGGAAAAAATCCATTACCGGTAAAAATTCTTATGGTAAAGCCCTCAAGATATTAAAGAATGAGCTGGGGATAAGAGAAGAGCCGGGAGAGGTTACGGAGAAAACGATTCTGGAAAGGTTCAGGCGAGGCAATATTAAGTGGGCGGATGCCACGAAAAAGGCAAGGAGACATCTTGTAAAGATCCTGGCCGGAGAAGTCGGCAAAAAACCTGCAGGCTTGCTCGTTTCGGATTTCGGCAAAGAAATCGGAACATTCGGCAATAAACGTCTGGTCGGCCTTTTGGAATTTTACATGAGGGCCGATAATCTTTCAGGCGAAGGCTCTACAGTGGAAGCTCTCCGGGCCCTGAAGGCGGATCTTGGTATAAAAGATTTTACAGGTTTTAAGGCGCCAGGGCCAGCAGTATTCGCGATCGGGGCATTTATCGCGGCGTTTTTCGGCAAGCCCGCGCTTTTGTCCGCGACGGAAACATACAGCTTAAGTAGGCTTGCGCTGTCCGGCTTTGCAGCCCATCCCATGCTTGCTCCGCCATACTGGGGATTTTTATTGCCCCTTCTGTTGGTTTTCCCCGCTCTTATCTCATTTCTTAATTATATAAAGCCCGCGCCCGAAAGCGGCAGTTTACCTTGCAGAATCTATTCTTTTCTTAAAGCGCGATCTGAGACCACGGACCGGTTCTTTGGCGCAGAGAAGATCCAGAAAAATATAGAAGGCAGGAGGCCGTCTCTTAAGGATATAAAATATGTTTTGGGAATACTGGTCGATCTCGGCCTTGTCGAACTGAGAACAAAATGGCACGATGAAGTATATAGATGCAAAAATCCGCGCTTAAGCCCCGATAAGCACAGAGCCATAGAGAACGTTCTGAATAACCTCGGCGAAAAATTCGCTCCGGAAGAAAAAGAACAGGCGCGGAAGGAACTTGAAAGGAACGATGTATATACAGATACCGGTAAAGGGTACAAATTTTCCGCGCATAATATAACCGATGATTCTATAAAAGCATTGCAGTTCTCCAGCGAGAATCTCGGGGAGTTTACCCGGATCTTGGACGATTTTGTTGAGCCGCCAGGCGCTAAGCTCAGCACCGGAAGGCGGCGGGAACTGAAGCAGAATCTGGAGGATGTTTTACCCTGCGTTGAAAAGATCAAATCGCTATTGAGAGGACTGGGAAAAAGGCAAAGGAAGAACCCGGATGTAATCTGGATCGCTCACGATATACATCTCATGGCCATAGATTGTTGCGAGTCTCTCGGGGCAATAATCGGGAACCTGTCCCCGGAAGGAAAAGATAAACAGGGAGAGGGACAGTACGTTAAGGCAAAAGCCGTTCTCGCAAAACTCCGCTTGATCGACGTCAGAGACTTGAGTAGCGATATAATCCTGGCGAAGGCGGGCTCTCCGCTGAAACGGAAGAGGCCCGTTCCCGCTGCAAAAGAGGTCGTAGAGGAGATCGAAGAGTCAGACGACGATGACAGTTTACCGGGCGAGGACAGCAGTTTATCGCGGAAGACCGCTGGATCTGAAGCCCCCGCAGCCACATTTCCAGAGGAAACCGTTGGGTCCGGGGAGGAAGCCGCTAATGAACCGGACAAGGTTCCGGAAATCTCTCAGGATGAGTCACCGTCTCAAAAGTTATTAAAGGCCTATAGGGAAATATTAAGAGAGGGTCATAAGCCCACATTAAAGGAACTTGCCGGGAAGCTCAGAGTAAGCGCTGAAGAGGCGAAAGATGTGCTCGCGCAGGTGAATCTTGAGCTGGGGAAAGCCGGCATGCGGCATCTTACGGTTGAACCGGACGTAAGGCGCGATCTGGCGGGTCTCCGGGCGGAAGATCCAGACAGGATGCTGCAGGAATACATAAGAAGGGGCAAGGTTATTGAATATGTGAGAGATGAAAGTACCGGGAAATGGCTGGCGTACCGGTTGAAGTATATTGCAGGCCGGAGCTGGAGGGTGAGAGGAACATCAGAAGAAAGGATCCCGGTCCCGGGACGCGATCTGGACAAAAAGCAGAACCGGACACTTAATAGCGTGCTCAGAAATCAGTTCAAAAAACTGAAACTTTCCGATGATAAGATGCCTTCCTTCTGCGTGATGCTCGGCAAGACGGTCATAGGATGGGGCGGAGGAATAGAGAAATGCAATATTCTTCATACCGGTTACAGGAGGAAGAGGATATGGATCGGGGAGCATCTATTCAACGATTTCTTGCGGCCTAAATCCAGCCAGCGCGCGGCAGCCCTGGAAGAAGAATTAAAACATATTAAGGACAGGGATCATGCGGATTCTCATGATGCCGGATACAAGAAGCTTCTGGCGCGCGTGCTGGAACATGCCAGGAAACTGGATGAACTGGCCAGGGCCCTGACCATGGAAAAACTGAGGTTCGTTAAAGATCATGTCGCCGGATGGGCATTTCGTTCTTCGATCAAGACTCACGTGGAATGCGGGAATTTTAAAGAAGCGCTGGAACTTGCGAGGATACTGGAAAGAGTGACCGGTGATTACCACGCCAAAGAGATCATCGAGAAGATCAAGTCTTTTATTGACTGGAAAAAGACGAAGGAGCCGGAATTAAGGGCCGCAAGAAGCGAAAGACAAAAAGGTAAAGGCAAGTTGTCCAAGGCAGAACTAAGGGCATTAGACTCAAATGTCAGGAAGCTGGAAGGTCAGAAGAGAAGGATCGAAAAGGCAAAAAGAAACCTGGATCCATTATTCAACGGATTGAGGCAATGGATGCCCAGATATATAGATAAGTCGTATTTCGGGGAACTTGGCGCGGCGGATACAGGTACGGTAACAGCGCTGTCTCTTCTGAGCATGCCGGTCTTGACGCTGCTCTCCGTTTCAGATGAGATCCAGGGGCTGGTGATCGTGCTTGTGGTGCTGACACTGATAGCTACCAGTACGGGAATATTGGTCTATCGTGCGATTAAGTGGGCTATCCGGGGCATGACGGGGCAACCGCAGCGTCAGGGTACGCTGAAAAGCTTATCGGAAAGCGCCCCGGAAGACATGCCGGAAAAGACATCGGAAAGCACGGCAAGCATGCTCGCCGATGAAATATTTTCCATGTATCCGGAGGGGTTTGCCAAAAGCCATGTCGGAAGGGTAATAAGGATCGCGGATCTTCTGGTCCGCGAATTGGGCCTGTTAAAAAAACGCGCCGTTAAGGTGAAGATCCTCGCGGCAACACACGATTTCGGGTCACCGGTAAAACCCGCAAATAAAGAGATGGCCGACAGAGTACGGAGGATATTATTGCATAAAGGCGTAAATATTCCTAAAAGAAAATCAAGAGATCTGGCTGAATATGAGCGCTTGCGCACATTATTCAAGGTGAGAAAAGACGAATTTGATCCCAGAGAGATCGAGATCGCCCTTGATGCATTCCAGGCCCCGCACACTTTGCGCGCTCTTACGGAAACGGGGTTCAGATTTTCAAGTTTTGTCAGGGTAATAATACTTTTTCACCATCACCTTAGAGAGCTGGAAGCTTTCATGGATAGCCAGGGCTGGCCAGAGGAGGAAAAAGAAGAAATACGCCTGATCGCTTCGGTCCTCGTCGCGGCGGATGTCGTAGAGAACGGCATGAACCTGTTCAAAAGGATTTATTTCAAAGGTGCCGACAGAGCGGAGACCTCGCAGGAAACACTGGATTTTCTGAAGGAAAAGAGCGGCATAATGAAACGCGAGGTCATTGGCGCGTATCAAGCCCTGATAGACCGCAATGACCGGGAATTGGCATCGATAGCGAAAGATGCCAGCGTTTTTACTCCGCAGGAAGAGGAAGCCCTGGAACAGGCCGGCCTTTTCCCGCAGGCTCAGCGGCGGGCGCCGCCAGAACATTCTTTCAGAGCGGTCTCCGGTTTCCGGGCGAGCATTTTGATGCTCACCGTGGCCCTTCTTGGCATGTTCGGCGGCGTGCTTCAGCATATTATACAGGGCGATATCACGGCTATAACATTTTTTGCGGTAGCCGCTTTCTTATATTTCAGTATTGCAGCAATAAGATATTTTCTACTTGGATCAGAGACACGCCAGGCCTTGATCAAGGAAGGTGTTTCTCCCAAAGAGGCTAGCAGGCGGTACATTGCCAGGTCCGGAGGGTACCGACATCCTGCCTTTAGCGAAAACGAATTTCCGTTCTGGTGTCAGCGTCTTGTAAATATACATGAATCCTACCAGAGCCATTTCTGGGGCATGGTCTTTATCATGCCGCTTTTTTATAAGATCACACATCTTGGAAAGAGGGGCGCTCTTTTGAAAAGGGAGAGAGAGCTTCTGATGCAGAGCAGTTTCGCCTATCTGGCAGAGACCTTGAGAGGTCTGAGGGGACAGGAGAAACCCAGGCCCGGCAAGGACCCCTGGAGGAGTACTAGTATAAGTGGCGCTCCGCGGCTGTGCAAGAGATGGAACTCCGAACGTCCCAGGGATGCGGATCAGAAAAAAGCCAGGAGAAGAAAGGACAGAGCCGCCAAAGGAACAAAGGTCATAGCCAGAAGGGGATGGAAATTCAAATCAGAAATGAAACACGGCCTTTTTCCGTCACAGGTAGAAGCGGAGATAATGGAAAACGTGGGCCAGAGCGTTCTGGACAAGGCGTATTACCAGGATGCATTTGGCATGTTGAGCAACCTGCCCGGCGAGAAACTTTTATGGACCAATGAAATATCGGCAGACAAGAACAAGAATCTGCATTTTCACCTGTTTAAGCTGGGGAACCCCTTACCGATCGAAGAATATGAGCTTGAACCATTGTGCAGGGACCGGGATGATGAGAGCGTGATATTCAAGGTGCGCGGATATCCGGAAGAGAATAATCCTATTGCCGTATTTGCGGTTAAAGGGCGCCTGGACAGTCCGCACAACAGGAGCCTGGTAAGCGCAAGGTGCTGTAACATAGAGGAGATCATAAGGAATAACGGTTATACCGTGGATAAGGTTATTACTGCGGGAAAAGAAAAAGAGGTAACAGTTTTCTTTTTTCCCAGAAGGAGGGGGTACGCGCAGTTCTTTTCAGAAGGGGAACTGGAATTGGTCGGCCCCCTGGCGATGAGCGGAATATGGACCCTTCCGGGCCGTAAGGAATACAAGGATTTCGGTCTTGATAATATTCAGGATGTTTTTTCAAAAGTGGGAGTTGTTCGCGAGAAAGGCGAGAGACTCGAGCAAATGTGCAGCGAAATAGAGAGGAATTTCCACGAGACGGAGGGCACGGGCCTGCTTCCGCCGAGCGTGTACTTCAGGGTTCTGGATTTTGATATGAAGGAAAAGGAAGAACACCCGGAAAAATTGCAGATCGTGGGCGTAGATGAAATAGTGAAAAAGGGCGCAGAGGAAGGAATGCCTGTAAAACTTTTGGACGTGTCTGAAACACAGAAAAAGATAGTGGATATCCTGTCCGAGAAAGGCGTGAGAAGGATAAATTTTGTTCCCGATCTGTCCGATGAAGGCCTTGAAAGCATGGAAAACTGGGGTTCGATCGTAGGTCTTCTTGAATATGCCAAAAGAAAAGGCATGACCACGGTTCTTTCTCTTCAGGATTTCGTGGCCAGGAGCAGGAAACTTGAGGAGAATCTGCCTTCCATATATCTGGCTGTTCTGCCGTTCGTGGATAAGATCTCTTTTGAAGTAAACAGCAAGAACGGCCACTTTGAAAAAATGCTGGAACAGATCAAAAGATATTGTTCGACCAAGACCATTGAGATCTATACATATGTTACGACCCAGAACCAGTACGAGATAATCGCTTTGGGCGAATTATTCCAGGAGAAACTGTCCGACGTAAAAGAATTTGAATGGGAAGTAATACGCGATCCCGAATCGGAGTCGGCGATAAACGAAAAAGATTACGAGAGTTTGACCGCCCAGATGCGCGTGAGATACCCCAATTCCCGCGATCAAAAAACCAGCATGAAGATCAATTATGTCCTGTTCGGAAGAGAGGCGTCGAGCCTGTATGTGTCCGGCAACGGAAGCCTGGGTACAATGGAAAAAGGCGAGATACGCGCATTTGCCGATCTTCGGGATCAAAACATGCTTGAGACCAAAAATGTCCGGGACAAATTCAGGATTATAATCGACAGGGTACGCGAACTATCCACTTATATCCCCAGAGAACTTCCTGCAGCGGCCCGTGAACGCGTACACGGAGGCCTCATAAAGGACATAATGAAGATGTACCCGAGGCTCGGACTATCCGATCTTGTTTCTCACGTTCACAGGGAAATAGAACTTGCGGAGGAGATAGCCGGAAGGATGGGGCTATCGGAAGAGAAAGTGCTTACCCTGAAACTTGCGATACTCGTGCACCATCTGGGCCATCGTTCCAGGGTAGGCGAATACAGGGATGAGTATATTAAGATCAGGTCCGCAATGCGGGAAAAGTACCCCGGCGATAAGAGTAAATTATGGCATATCCAGGATGCGGTCAGGGATCTATTGGAAGAAAAAAATGTTAAGAACGTTCCGAGAAATATGAGATTCGGAATTTTTTGCAAAGCGATAGGCGGACTATTAAAGGAAAAGGGGCTTAACAGTAAAGACCATCTTAATGAAACACAGGCGATGATAGTCCGGTCGATATTCAATATGAGGGAATACGCGCTGAATGTATTTGAGGGTCTCGATACAAGTCTTTCGGATAAAGCGAGCGAAGATATGAAAGCGTTATTTGAAACCGTTCCGGAAAGCGTAAAGAGGGACGTGAGAATGCTGCTCAAGTATTACGGCAGGTACCGGGAGTTCAGAGAGGAACTCCGGGAGGACGAAGGGCTCATCCGCATGGAATCGTCCATTTCTCCTGAAAAAATGAAGCAGCTTATTTCGATAATCAGAATATCAAGCACATTTACCAACAGGCTGGACAGGACGGTCCGGGCGGAACTGCGAAGGGAATTAACTGATTCACTCTCCGAGGCGATAGAATTCATCATTAAGGATATCGAGCTGGAAAAAGAAGAAGGCGAGGAAACCCTGGAGGCCGTCAGTGAGCTGCTTAACGTGCTTAAGGACTTCGGGAGGGATCCGCGTATTTTGGGCGAGCTGAATAATCTGCTTGACGAGAAGGGCGGGCAACTGAGGTATAAAAACAGCATGTTCTTGAGATATCTGAACTCCGACGTTGATCTGGCACCGGATAACTGCAAGGGGGTAATAAGAAATTATCATGATTATGAGGAGGGTATTACCATAGGAACATATTACAGGTGGTCTACATCATGCCTTCGGGCCGGTGTTTTTGCCGGGGTCATGGCCGTAATCACGGGTTATGGTCCGGTGGTATTTCCCGGCGTTTTAGTTGTTCCTTTGGCTTTGTGCAGCGTTTTATTGCTTTTCTCGAGTTTATGGTTTTTCCTGATAGCGGAAAGGTGCAAGGAAGCCTACGAGGTGGGGTTCGTCGGGAGATGGCATGAAATGCTTATTGATGGCCTGGCAATCAGCGCGTATCGACCCGATGAGATCGTTCAGGCGGCGAAGGAACTCGTTGATAAAAATCCTGAAGATGGAAAGAACAAGGCGGACATATTTCTTGAACAAATGGCCGATCTGACGGGCGAAAAGGTATTGCTGTTCAAAGAACGCCGGATAGCGGAGCTGATCCATAAAGGCTTGCTTGAAGACGCGGAAAAAGAAGGCAGGGGAGGAGAGTATCTTAAACTGGCGGGAAAATTGTTGAGATGGAAATACCCCGATGACGAAATCAAAGTGAGGATCAAAGAGCATGTGCAAACGAAAAAGGACCCGAATGAACTGTGGGATATATATGAATTTCTCAGCCTGCATATCACTGAAAAGATCTTCTCGGATGTCCTGTTCAGGCTGATGACCGTAAAGGTCCTTGATGAACCAAATACCGAATTAGAGAGCCTGGAAAAGGCAGCCAGAGATGAACTTGAGAAACGGCTCAAAACAGAATATGCGGAAGCTTATGCCGAAATAAGAAAGTCATTATGGGGCAGGGGTAATGTCAGTAAAAAGAAGATCCATAAGTTTATATCCGAGTATCGCAAGCGCAGTGAAGCAAGACCGTACAGGGTTTTGAGAAGAAAAGAAAGATATGCGATTTTTCTTGAAGCAGCGGCTGAAAAGATGGGTAAAATTGAGCTGAGCGACATTGAAAAAGACATAGCCCGGGCGATATTCAAAGGACGTGAATGCACAAAGAAGGACTTTGAGAGAATGGCCTCCCGTCGGATACATAAACAGGCGTCGGAGCGCGTCATAGCCAGGCGGCGCCCGCATTTCGGCATTCTTGAGATCACGGATTATAACGCGTTTTCCATGTTGCCAACTGTGGTTAAAAAAATAATAGAATTGCAGGATCTATATGAAAATCAGGACAAATGCATGCTCTGTTCATCTTTTCCATGTTACCGCTATTATACCAGTGAAAGGTCAGTGGCAAAATGCCTGAACGAAAGACTTATTGATGACATGCCGATGGCCAGAAAAGAGACCCTCAGGTTCGATAGGAGCAGGAAAGAACAGTTTGAGCTTAAAGGAGACACATGGGAATGGAAGGAAGGGGACGGAATAGCGCTTGTAGGGGATATAAGCAAGGATCTGAAAGATGCTATCGGCGAATTACAGGAAGAGCTGAAAAAGAAATTCAGCACCGGGAGATTGCAATTAACACCAAAAGATGAGCTCCATTTTACCGTAGCTATAATCAGGGATAATACCGCAGGCCCCGTTAAAGATACGGAAGAAAAGGAAAGAAAGGCCCTTATAGAAAAAACAAGGAATATCGTGATAAAGGCCCTGGCCGAAAGAAAAGTCGGTTTAAAGGTGAGTTTCAGCCTGAAACATGTTGTTCTTAATAATAATGCCGATATCATTCTCATCGGCGAAGTGAGCAATCCCCTGCTGAACTATGTAAGGACCAGCATGAGGGAGGATCTGGATGCGGTCAAAAAAGATATAATTCACGTGACGATAGGAAGGATATTCGACAGGGACATAGAAGGAGATGAGGTGGGAATACTGACGAATATAATAAAACGGCACGGAGATGACAGAAAGTTCTCTTTTGAGGTCGGCGGCGTAAGGAAGGAATTTTCAGATCTGTGCCTGCATATCTTTGACCAGGCACAGGAAGGACAAAAAGAAAAGTACCGCGCGATCGAGATCCCGGGATACGCACAGCGCCTGATGAAGGAAAAACTGGAAACCCCTGAAAAGAAAAGGCCGATCAGCAGGATCGTAAGTTTATTCAAGAATATCCTGGATGATGTCAAATTCCTCCTGCGGCCTTATTTAAAGAAGAAGTTAAGGTCGTTCCGGAAGGCGACGAAACAAGCCGGCTCGGAAAAGACTTCCCGTGATCTAAAAGGCCCGAAAGCCGAGGAAACTAACCCTTTGATACAAAATCTTATAAGGGAAAATAAAATAGCCGAGGTCTTCGTGAAAGAAGGGCGCCTCGCAGCTTATCCCGTTAACTTGGTTGATGGTTACATGCCCGGGGGGGCGCATGAGGATCTTTTCGGGGACCCGATAGATATCGATGAATTATTTAGCGCGGCACAGCAAAAGAACATAATGGACTGGATACGAGAGCATCGGCCCCCCGACGGCAAAGACTGGCAAGTTCGTTTTCGCATATTATTGGGCGACACTGCGCTTGGATGGAAGGATAACGCAGAACACTCCATCATATCCCATGCCGGATACCACGATAGATGTATCTATATAGGCCAGCATTTGCTCGCGTCCTTATTTGATTCTCCCGACGATCCTGTCCGAAGAATGCTTTTGGACGAGGATGAATACAGACATCTGACAGACATACATTTTGACTGTCGTGCCGACGAGGCGGCCTACAAAAAAAGATTGGAAGCTGTTGGCGAACGCATCAGGGAAGTCGCATTAAAGGTCAATATAAAGAAAGTCATGGAGAAAGATGTTCTCGGCAGGGACCTGGTCGGGTATCAGAAGCTGGGTCCGGAAAATGTCCTGGAAGCCGAGAAGAACGCGAAAGAATTCATCGATACCATTTATAAGATCATACGAGCCGAGGGTAAAACATTCAGTGACAGGGAAAGCCTGGCCAGGTACCTCAGGCGAAGGTTCGGCATACGTAAGTTCATCATTGCCGGCGGTAAGGGAACGCGGTTCTCTCCCGACGGTATAGTGGTCAAGCAGAATTTTAAACCGGATAACTACAATACCAATATAAAACAATCCAGGAAGTCGGCTGCTTTCGGGAAACTTGAAGATGTGGTCGTCATCGATACCGTGACCGCTTTTCACATCCTCAAGGAAGACCTCAAGATCCCGAAAAAGATGAAAAAGGACATGCAGGCGAGGCTCGGGTCCGTTTTTAGCGATCTCGTCAAAGCCGGGGTCGTCGAGAAGAACAGGAGCCGGGACCTGTGCGCCGCTATAGGCAGGATTATCGAGGAAAGCGCGGACCGCACGCGCCGCCCCGACGGCCTGCGGGATCTGGCCATGGTGATGAGCATGGCGGCGGAGGAGGTCAGTAAAATCATGGGAAAGGATAATCCCGTGGCTGAGTTTTTGGTGGATAAAATATCGTACGCCATCTTCAAGGAAGTCATGGCCGAGGACGGTTATGTGGATGACGATAAAAAGGACGAGCTTTTCGGAGATGACTGCATAGTGATCCTTGATTCCGGGGAAGGTCACGGCAGCGCTTACGTAGAAGCGCTAAGAGAACTGGATGCAATGGGAGAATTGAAAGATGCGCGATATTCCGTCATTGTTCATGCTGACACGCCGGGGTGGGGTCTTGATAAATACCCGAATTCGGTCTTTATCTCATATCTTAAGACGGTGAATCTCGTATCGCCGGAAGCGCGTGAACTGCCCAAGGTCACCATAGCGGTGAAAAATCCCATGGATGGCCGGGCCGGGGGCCGCGCGCGTATTTTCATTGACAAAACGGAAAGATTCGGAAATATCCCGATGGCTATTAAAGAGTGGAATAATATGACCCCCGATGAACAGCAGGAATCAAATAAAATGGCCGAGGCCAGGGACCCGTACTGGTTTACGAACGCCAATATATTGATCTGCGATACGGAATGGACACAGAAAAACAGCGATGTGCTCTGGAAAGAATACCGCCATGAGCTGGGCGAAAAGACCAGGCAGAAACAGAGGCCCCTGGAGCGCTGGACAAGCGATTTTCTCAATATCGCGGCCGCGGAATACGCAAAACGCGTACAGAGGGACCCCGACACCCCGCCGTTCACGCGTCTTGTATCCATAGGACAGATCGCCCCGAATGCCAATAAAACGCTCCAGCGCGCGCTCGATTACAGGGATGATCTGCAGGAAGAGATAATCGCGAAAATAAAGAGGCTGGGCGTTGAAGTGGATAAGGACGTAACAATAGCGATTTCCGGAAATGACGTGGGGCCGGGTTTCGACCTGGATGAGGTCATCAGGAATATTTTTGGCGACGACGGGAACGAGGGAGCAAAATTCGGGAATACCAGGCTGAAGGGCAATATCCATCTCGGCAGTGAGGTAAGGATAGAAAAAGGAGCCCGGCTGGACGGCACAAGGAGATGCGTGTCGCTTACCGGGAAATGTGTCGTCAAAAGCGGGATCGAATTGGACGGGGTCGTGTCCCCGAATGGTGCCAGGAAAATAGAAGATACCTGGATATATGACGAAAATGTCTTTTACAAGCACACAAAAACGCGCATAACAGGATTTCCGTTCCAGGACGGCAGAACCATAGAGGGGGCAAGGGTCCGGAACGTGAATTTCAGTGAAATCGGACTTATTGCTGATAAGAGCACCAAAGTATATCTTGTCAGGGAAGACAGAAAAGAGGAGCGCCGGAAAGCCGAAGAAGAAGTATGGCGCAGGATCAAAGCGGAAGGAGGAAGAGAATATCCCGCAGAGAGAGCGGTGGCGTACCTCAATTATGCGCGCGGGATACTGGTTCCCGTGTCGAATGAACCGGAGTCCAAGGCTGTCCGCAAGAAGATCGATATCGCCCGTGCATTTGCGGAAGCCGCGCTTGACATAGATAAAGACAATGGGGAGGCGCGCGATCTTCTGGCCGAGATAGAAAAGCTTGAAACAACGGTGATCCTCAGGAATATTTTCGGGAATGAACGCTACGGCCGAAAGGTGATAGACCAGATATTCCTGTACGGGGAGATCACTCTGGACGAAACGGCCAGGGTCGAGAACGGGACCATGCTTGACGGCCGCGCGGGTGAGATCGTTCTTCTTGGCCAGACACGCGTGCAGAAAGGTGTTCATATCAAGGGAGTCAAAGCGATAGACACGCGCTTTGCCGGCAAGAAGTATCTTGATATTTACCATTATGAACAACCGGCTCATGAGAAAATCGCGTTCTTTAACTCGTCATTTGCGAATTCCTGTGTCGAATATTCCGGAAAGGTCGAGAACTCAACGGTCATCAATTCTTATATCACCAGCGGCGCGGAAGTGATCGAGTCCGACGTGAAAGATGAGATCGTGGTCGGCGATGATGAAATAATAGGACGGCGCCTGGATGTTAAGAATGATATTCTGTCGACATCGATCGAGGCGGAAGAAGGAGTATGTGAATATACCCCGGGCGCTTACCGTCTGGAAGAAAAGATGCCCAGGGACCGTGATGAGATCAAGGGATATCAGGTTTCTTACGCCAGGAGGTTATACGGGAGATTTATTGATGACGAACTTATTTTAAACCGCATGCTGGAAGACACGAAACAGTTCCTGTACAGTAAAGTGATCGACAGGTTCACACTGCAGCAGATCAGGCGGTACATGATCGCCAAGATAATGGAAAATATCAAAGTGTATTATCAGGAACGCGAGCCCGATCTCCTTAAGGACTTCCGCCCGCTGGTAAATAATCTCAGGGCTTACGCGGAAATACCCATGAAAGACATAGCGGAACTGGATGCCGGAGACAAAGCGCGGGCGAGAGAGCTGTTCCGAAAAATGGCAATACAGGCGATCCGTTCCAATATTATAGATTTTTCCATGGATCCGAAAGCCTTTGACCTGGAGCTACTGTCGTCTGCGGGCAGCGGTGAAGGCAGGAACTTTGAAAAGTTTCTTGATAAATATACCAAAAAGGAATTGGGGATCGACGGCTTCGATCACTTCGAAGAAATGGTCTTCGGCCCCCGCAAAGGAACCTTTTTGTTCTTCACGGATAACATCGGAGAGGCAGAATTTGACGCGTTGATATGGGGATTTCTTGCCAAAATGGGGCACACCGTGGTTGTTGCGGCAAAAGACGGGTTTTCCTTCGCGGATATCGATAACAAGGGAGTGGAAAGCATTGTAGAAGAGCACCCCCTGCTGAGAGAATATAGAAATGCCGGCAGGATCAAAGTCGTCAAAAGCGGTTCCTTATCCGAGGGCGTTTTCCCTCATATGTTCGGCGAAGAACTTAGGGACGTTCTTAAGGACAAGGGACTGATGGCGATCATTGCGAAAGGCCAGGCAAACCTATTCACACTTTCCGCCCGGAACAGGATCAAGGTCCCGGTTGTCGCAATGCTGCTGTCTAAATCGTTGACGTCGAATCTGGTGACCGGGATTTCTCCGGAAAAGGACAAGGACAAAAAAATCTTCTGGCCGATCGCAGCGGTGGTTCCGGGAGGAGCCAGTATAATGGACTACGAAGGGGAATTGGGTAATTTCGAGGGGACCATTGAACGGTTCGGCAGGCTGCACGAAGAGATCAAACGGACCAAAGAGTTGGATTATTCCGAAATACCGGAGATAGCGGAAGGCCTCCTGGAGAGCAACATAAAGAGCGGTTTTCTAAAAAAAGAATACCGGAAAGGCGTAGCTGAGGAACCGGTGGAAAAAGGAGCGCCGATATACAAACTGTTGGACAGGTCGGACGACCCTTACGTCCAAAAGATAAGAAGTATTTTAAAGCTCAAGAAGGCATTCGCCTGCACTTTATGCAGGATCCCGTATATGTCCAGAGAAGCCTCCAGGTCCATTACGAAATACTGGGAATTTTCTGTTAATCCCGAACCCGTGTTTGATTCGCAGATCATCGCGATCCACCGCAGGCACATAAATCAGGGAGCGGTCAATGAGAATTACTATTTTGACATGTTTCGGATATTGGAGAACCTCGGAGAATGGCAGGTAAGCTGGCCCAGCAGGACCGGGACCAGGTTCCCGGAACATCTGCACGCGCACATGTTCAGACGGGAACGCCCCATGCCGGTAGAAGAGTATTCACTTGAACCCATTTGCCGGGACAGGAAAGGTAAAGGTGTGGTTTATTCCGTAAAAGATTATCCGGACAGGGATCATGCCATAACTGCTTTTGTTGTCCCGGGAAGCATGGAAAAGCCCGGTATATTTGCAAAGAGGTGCGCCGATCTTGAGACTATAATAAAGGGTTTTGGATACGATGTAGATAAGTTTATCACCAGAAGCAAGGGAGGAGAATTTAAGGTCTTTTTCTATCCCAGGATCGGCGGGCTCAGGAGCGATGTGGGGCCCGTTGACGTGAGCGGCATCTGGGTCCTCTCGAGAGAAGAACAGTACAGGGATTTCAAGTTAGCGGATGTCTACGATCTTCTCTCGGAAACCACACTCAATATGTACAGTGCCAGTCACCAATCATTGGCTGATGCCGTCAAGAGACTTTTTTATGAATCCGAGGGCATAGGCCTCTTTCCGCCCAGCATGGACCTGCTTGTGACCGATAGGTGCAATCTGCATTGCAAGGTGTGCTGGGGGTCGTTCATGCCCAGGCACGAATCCGTAGGCACGGAAAAGCAGAAAAGGATGATAGATATCATGCATGAGAACGGTATGAGGCGTATGATCTTCACGGGCGGCGAGCCGCTTCTTGAAGCAAATCTGGCGGACCTGTTAAAGCACGCGAAGGAAAAAGGCATAACCACGCAGCTGTTTACGAACGGCCTGTTGATGGATGAGGCAAAAACCGATGAGATCATGCCGTACGTGGATATGATATCATTGTCGCTTGACGGGTATGATGACCAGACAAACAGCCTGAACCGAAAGCCCGGCCATTTCGACGCGGTAATGAGAGTCCTGGACATCCTGAAACGTAGATATCCCCAAAAGGACGTCCAGGTCCTTACGGTAGTGACCGCGCAGAACAAGGATTTCATCGATGAGATAGGGGCATTACTCAGCAAGGCGACAAAAGGCCTGCACAAATTCCAATGGAAGCTCAATTATTACAAGCGCATAGGCAGATCACAGGAGGAACTGGATATACAAAGGGATAAGTATCTTGTGAGTTATCAGGATTTTGAAAAACTTGCCAAGAGCGCTCAGGAAGAGATGGAAGACAGATACGGTTTCAGGGTACGGTACAGCCCGCCGGAACACGACAAGGCCTATCTTTTTGTTTTTCCCGACGGGACTCTTTCGACGACCGTTGGTCCCGAATATCTTGAGCTTGGAAATGTCCTTTCGCCGGAGACATTCGCCAGCAAGAAAAATATCGAGATCTTCCGCGAGATAACGGATAACATACGGAGGAGGATGGTGGTCCACATCCCCGTCGAAGATATCAGTGTTCCAGAGCTGGAAAAATGCGATATTATGGACCCGGAAAGCGATAGGATGATCGAGGATCTTTTCAGGGATCTTGCGCCGGATGTCAAGTATCATGCGGAGAGGGTCAGGAAGATCGCAAGGGCCATAGCCTGGCGCTTAAAATCAGAAACAACCCGGATAAGTGAGGGGTCATTTGAGCTTTTGGACAGGCTTGCCCTTTTGCATGATATCGGGGCCGCGGAGAAATACCATCCCGCTTTCAAGGCAGCGCTTGAGAAAATAAATTACGGTATACATCACCCTCCTGCCGATAGAGCGGTGAGACACGGCCGGGTGGAGCCGACGCAGATCTGCCTGTCGCGGTGGGGCGCCACGAAAGCCATGGAGGACAAGAACATACCCGAAGAAGAAGTGCTCTCGGCGCTAAAGCAGTCACGGAAGACGGGAGAGTACTATCCGGTCTACCGGTTGTATATAAAATACGTGGCTTTAAGATACGGGCCTGAAGATGACCTCACCAGGGAAGAAGAGGTGATAGCCAGGAATATTTTCAACCACGGCAAGAGAAGCGTTGAACTTTTGCGGGAGAAAAGGATAAAGGTGCCGACGGAACTGGAGCTCTTAATAAGATATCACCATGATTACAATGCTCTTGATCGGCGCTTACGGGAGATGGTCTCCGGCGGCGAGCTTAGTTCCGAAAAGAGGGATATACTGCTGTTTATCGCGACTATATTCATCGCTGCGGATGTTTTCGAAATGGGAAATAATTATGAGCGTATTGTTAAAAAAGCCGGCCGATCCCGGGTCGAGGATTTCGGCGAGACGTTTGACATATTTGGCGGATTCATGTGGAAGAGGTTCAATCAAACCGAGAGGATCGAGGACACCAGAGCGATCGAAGCGCTTAAAGAGCTTCTTGCTGTCGAAACAGCTGCCAAAGATACGGTCATCATACATCCGGCGCTGGAAAGGGTGATCGCTGAAGCCAGAGGCCTACGGTACGCGGACAATAGCAGCTGGCTTACCGACGGGGACAGGAAGTTCCAGGGGCGTGTCGTAGAGCAGCGAAGGAAAAAGGCCATTGAAGAAGAGCCGTTCGCAGCGGAATACGAAATAGCGATAGGCATACCTTTAGGGGTATACAACAGGCTGGAAGAGGGCGGTCATATGGACGAACTGAAGGATATCCAGGAAGTTTCTGCCATTATCCGCATAGATTCATCCGGCAAAGGTGCCATGCTCCGGGAACTCGCGGAAAAAACAGAAGGCGCCAAGTGTATCAGCGCTCTTGTAGACGCGGACATCATCGATACCGGGAAATCCCTGACGACTGTTGCCGCAGAGCTTAAGGAGATAGTCGCCGATTTTGCCGTGAAAGCCCGAAGGGATATCATACGTCTCACCAATCCTGAAATAGGCGAACTTACCGAAGAAAGCGTAAAAGCCGTAAAGGACATCAATGCGTTGAAGGATATTATGAGGATACTTCTTAAGGTCCAGCCGTACAGCAGATCATACCGCCTGAGCGAGAAGAGCTTGCACCAGATGAGGGTGGAAAATGCTTTCAACTCCTTCTACGCCCGGAAAATAACGGGAACCGGCCCGGCGGAATATCTCGAAAAGGCCGTTCAGAATCTTGATAGGTATTATCTGGTGCATTATGCCGACGGGCGCCAGATCATTCAGAATAAAGACCTGGCAGTTGTACCGCCGGGACTCGAGATACAAAAGAGGCGTAAGCTGCAAAACGTCAGCCGGTTGATAGATGCTTATCATGATAAGTTCTTTATAGTAGCTCCGGAAGAGGATATGACGGATCAGGAAAAAGAGGATTTTAAGACAAGGATAATGGATCTTTGGATGCTGGACGGCGGGGTGGTCTCAGGGGAAGATGTGGTCATACTGGACCGGGTCGATGAAGGGTACCGTACAAGCGGGCTTTACCTGATGGCAGAGGACCGCTATGAAGGAGCAACGAAGACCAATACCGGTTTCAGGTGCCTGACTGACGGCCTGGAATATGATGAAATAGCCGGGGATCTGGGTATTTTACAGCTAGAGATGGCCCCAGGCGCTCATAGCAGCATCAGTCAGTACGAAATATTCGTAAATCTTCTCATTTCGAGGGAATACAACACACCCGGTCTCCAGAAGGACAAGGAAGGTTACTATACATATCTTCCGGAAGCCAGGGCGATCAATCTTGAGAATGAAATAAAGAAGTATTATGACCGGTTCCTGAAAGAGATTCTGGTCAAAGCATAAAATGATAATACGTAAGTCCAGTTCATTAAACAACTTATGATAAAAAAACAGAACGCAGACGTAATGTTAAGGTATAAAATAGTTAGTATGTGTCCAGTTGACTTTTCCTATGGTGTGTTATATACTAATATCACTAGTGTAAATTTGTAAAAAGTAAGATTTTGAGTGCGGTAACGCAGCGTGCTCTATATCTGTAAAGGAGAAGATCATGATAGGTGATGGATTCAAAAAATCCCTGTTCTTCAGGATAGTGAACCTTTTTCTGGTATTTACATTCTCGTTCTACAACATAAGTTTTGCCGTCACGGAGAAGAATGTCAAACCGTCCGATTTTGCGGATCCCCGGTCAGCTTTATCCGTCGATGATATAGGTATCGCTATCGACTGCGGTACCATAAAAAGTAAATATTCCGGTGATTCCGGCAGGACGGTCGTGCACATACAGGACGCTCACTGTAATTACGAAGCCCAATCCAATATAAACAGGATGCTGGCACAGCTGACGAAGGAATGCGGGATCAATATCATATCCGTAGAGGGTTCAGAGGGGATCATCGATACCGCGTGGTTCAGAGCTTTTCCTGATTCGGAGATACGCAAGGAAGTCGCTACTTATTTCATGAAAAAAGGCGAGATCACCGGCGCCGAGTTCTTTTCGATCATTTCAGACTATAAAGGCACCATTTTTGGCGCTGAGACACGGGACTATTACGTGAAGAACCTGAAAGCCTTTACGGAAGTATATCCTTATAAGGATATGATGGAGAAATATTTTATCAACACGCGCACGATAGCCGATCGTTTAAAATCAATAGTTTATCCTCCCAAATTAAAGGAACTGGATTCCAGGATAAAAGCGTTTGATGACAAGGAACTGGAATTAAGTGATTACGCCGATTATCTTAACAGAACCGCCTCGAAGAACAGGGTCAACCTGAAGGATTACCCCAATTTCGAGAAGCTGATCCAGACACTTGAGTATGAGAAAAAGATCGATTTTGACATAGTGGACCAGGAGCGGAGCGAATACATCGATGCCCTTGGCAAGAAGTTGTCCAAGGAGGAAATGACGGAACTGGTGACCCAGAGTATAAGGTTCAAGAAAGGCCATATAAAAGCGGTGGAATTCTATTTTTATCTCAGGGAACTGGCGAAAGAACATGATATTCCCATGATGCAGGAATATCCGAACCTGTTCTATTACTATATCTACACAAAACTCTATGACGGCATAGATAACGAGAGCCTGTTCAGGGAGATCGATACCGTCGAGGCACGGCTCAAGGAAAAACTTTTCGGGGACGAGGTCCAGGAGAAACTGGACAAATACGCCTCCATGCTCGATATGTACGTGGACCTTGTGAACATCGAGCTGACGAACGAGGATTACGATCTTTTTAAAACCTACTCGAAGGAATTCTCGCTCGGGGATGTATTGGCCTTTTTGGAAAAATTATGCGACAAATACAGCCTGAACTACGCCATTGACGGCGTGCCCGCGCAGATCAGCGAAAACCTCCCCAATATGGTCGATTTCTACGAAATAGCCATGAAGAGGGATAACGCCCTTATCGATAATACCCTCGATCAGATGGACAGGGAAGGAAAGAACAGGTGCGTGCTGATCGCCGGAGGCTTTCATACGAGGGGCATAAAGGATATCCTTGAGAAAAAAGGCGTTTCTTACGTAGTGGTCACCCCCAAGATAACCAAGGACGTCGAGACCCCTTATATAAAGGTATTGACCAACCAGAGGACCTCTCTGGAGGATATAATCACCGAAAGCGCCGTCATGCCCGGCCCGGAAATAACGACGTCGCGTGAAGCGATCGCCCGGCCCAAAGCCGATATGCTTTCTCCCTTGCTCCGCGTGGCCTACACTGTGCCGCTCTATCTCGAGAAGACCGAAGACCTGAAGACCCTTTCGGATACGATCGGACCGATTGAAGGCAGGACGCTTCTTGAAGTTACCGAGGAATCGTATCGGGAAATGGTCAGCGCCCTTGTAAGGGGATGGCTTGTGAAGGTAAAGCAGAATGCGGCTCCGGAAGTATGGGCCAAAGCAGTGGAGAACTGGCCGCTGCTTCTCGGAGTGTACCTGAAGAAATACGAAGAAGCCGCGAAAGAAGAAGGCATAGAACCGGCAAAGGGGCTCCGCGTCCCCGAAGTCGTATTGACCGAAGATGCCCTGGGTACCATAAGCGAGGAATTCAGGGGGATATTCAAGGGCGTGGTCATAGCAGAAAGGACTACGCCGGGAACGGAAGCGTTGAGAACTTACCGGGGGTACGCGCCTCTTACGCCCGCTCAGCACAAGGGTGTCAATAAGGTGATCGAAGATCTGTTCAGCTCTGTTGAGAGCCCTCAAGAAACCGTTACACTTGAGATCGAAGGCGAGAAATACCCGATCAAGGTATTCGCGCTCGAAGGTTTCAAGGAGGCCATTGAAGCATACAATGAAAGTCCCGCTTATGGCGAAACAATACCTCTGGACATAGAAGTCCACCCGGGTCGCGGGCCCTCTCACAGACTGGAAGGCGCCAGCATGTACATGTCCCTGGACGGTTATAACGCCCTGACAAAAGAGCAAATAAAACGCTTGGCATTACATGAGCTTTATCATATACTTTTTGTAAGCCAGGGGGAACAGGCTGATGAAGAAGCCGTCATCGGGGCCATGAAAGGCGATGACCTGGATGATATTCGCAAGGAACTTGCCAAGGTTGAAAGAAAAAGAGCCGAGGAGAAGCTGAAAGTGGAAGAAGATAGAATAATCTCCGAAACACCCGGCGCACGGGAAGTGCTTGACAACATAGGATTTGCCACCAGCGCGGGAGAAAAGGTCAAGATAGCCGTTGTCGTTTCCGGCAGTGAAGTGGACCAGGAGAACTGGCAGGAAAGGCTTGACCGGACAAGCTCCAACGTTTTTAACCCGGACGGAAGTTCGCTTGTCCTTTCACTGCAGGAGAAGATCGGCGACAAGACCAGAGAAGGTAATTTTCTCGGGACACTGCTTGCCTACCGGCATATCAAGAAAGCGGCCGATAAAGCCGGTATCCCGTATAAGGATTACGTTACCATGATAGGCATGCTTTTCGGACGAGGCGAAAGGATGTCACCCATTACGCAGGCGGAAGGCGACCGTAAACCCGCTATTTCCGTTACTCCGGCAACTATGGAGATCAAAGGCAGGGAAGGGTCTTTAGCGGCCATTGAAGAGGCGCTGCTGTATTTTACCCCCGTCGTCCAGTATCTCGAAAAAAGAGGGTTCAGGGGCGTCCTGGACAAGTGGGGAGATGAGACAGAGATAGCGTCTATAGACTTAACGAGAGGGCCCGGGGAAGGCGAGTCTCTCGCACAGCAAGATGTCATGAAAGTCATTTCTGTTTTAAAACTAGATGATATTACCGATCCGCAGGCAGTAGAAAAAGATTGGGTCATTTTTGACGAAGATGGCAATATGCTGGCCCAGGTATCAAGGAATAAAAATGGAGCAGACGCCCTTCGCAAAGATTTAAAAGCCAAAATGGGCGAATTCGGCATAGATCTGGATTATGTCGGCATAAGCCTTGGTCCAGTGGCTGTCTCTTATGATGTGCTGGACATAGCTTCGGAAGTTTTCGCGGAAGAGATAGAGAAGGAAGGCATTTATTTCGACTTTGATCCCTATTTTCTTATGGCACTTGCAATGGAGGATGATCCCGCCAAGTGGGATGCTGCCGTCAAGGCGGATAAGGGACTCCAGAAGCTTGTGGACATGGTTTCCGGCTTTTTCGGGAAAGTCCAGAATATAAAGAAAATATTTAGGGAAAAGCATGGAAGGGATCTCAACCTGAAGATATTGGATCTCGGCGGTAATGTGTACTGGGCCGATATAGGCCAGCACAGCGCCATGAGGGAGAAGTATCTCGCTCTTAACGATAAAGGAGCCCGCGGCGTTATCGCCAGGAAAGTCGCGAACATCCCGGGCGTAAGGGACGAGAACGGCAATATTATCGTCGATTCCGAGATAAGTCCCGACGTCAAAGTAAAGGATTCCGTTATCGTGAACAGCAAGATCACCGGAAAAGGGACGATAACAGGAAGCGTTATCATGGATTCGGAGCTTGATAATGTCAAGATAACCGATGCTTTTGCCGTCAGGAGCGCGCGTCTGGGCAATACCGTGCTGGAGAAAAAATGCGGCATTTATAATTCGCTGGGCGTGAATGATCTTACTCTGAAGACCATAGAAAAGATCGAGGACGGAGAAACCAAGACTTACGGCATGCGGCACATATCTGTTTTGACGAGCAAGGGAAAGATCGATATGGAAGTCGCTGAAAATACGGATCTGAGAGATAAGAAAAACACATATAACGTGCCGATTTTCGGTAATGACATTTCCTTTGAGGACGCGTATAATGAGATGTTCGGCGTAAGTATGGAGGAACTTGAAAGAAGAAGGACGGAAGAGTTGGCCAAGCTAAACAGGATAAAGGAAAAGACCAAAAAGTTCGAGCAACTAAGTTTCGGCACCAGCGGCCTCAGGGACACGGTTGAGAACATGACCGATATGGAGTGTTATATCAATGCGAGAGGCTTTATCAGGTCCCTCATTGACCGGGGCTTACTGGAAAAAAAGGATACCATCTCTATAGCCGGCGATCTAAGATCAAGTACCCCCAGGATCATGAACGCGGTCGCGAAGGCGGTAGAGGATGAAGGAAAAACCGGTGGGTACGAGCTTAAGCTTGATTTTTGCGGATTTATCCCGAGTCCGACCGCGGCCTTGAGAGGAAGGACAAAAGGCAGTATCAGCATCATGGTTACCGGCAGTCATATTCCTTTTAACATGAACGGCGTTAAGTTCTATAAGAAGTCCGGTGAGGAAGTTCTTAAGGGGCTTGATGAGCGGACCATTCTTGAGGGTGTTGCCGGTGTGAGAAAAGAAGAATACGCAAGATCATGGGAGGAATCCCTTTTTGACGAAAAAGGCATGTTCAAGTCCTCTCCAGAGTATGACCTTACGGCCAATCAAAGTGAAACGGAAGAGCAGTACGTTAATAGGTATCTGAATGCTTTTCCCAAGGATGCTCTTGCAGGCGTTGAGGTCGTTCTTTATGAACATTCGGCGGTCGGAAATGACATATTGAAAAAGATCTACGAACGCTTGGGCGCCAAGGTGATCGCTGTGGGAAAGAGCGAGAAGTTCATAGCTATAGATACGGAGAAGATCACTCCGACTTTGAAAGATATATTGGAAAAGTATTCCAATCCAGTGACGCTTTCAGAAGAGCTTACCAGCGAGAGGGAATGGACAATACAAATGATTACAAAAAGGCCTTTTGCAGTTACCTTTACTGATGGCGACAAGGATAGGCCGGGCTTAGCAGATGAAAACGGAAACTTCCTTACAGGCGATAAACTGGGGCTTCTGGTCGCCAAACTGCTAAGGCCGACTTTTGCCGCTATTCCCGTAAGCAGCAACAAGGGCGTTGTCGAAGAGCTTAGGAAAATGGGAATAAAAGTGGTCCTGACAAAGATCGGATCGCCGCACGTTATTAAGGCCATGAACGATGAACTTGCCGTGAACCCGGATGCCAAAGCTTTGGGCTGGGAAGCCAACGGAGGATTTTTGCTCGGCAGCACGTTCGCTATCCCGGGAGGCGGGGAGCTGACAAGACTTGCCACCAGGGATGCCGTATTGCCCCTGGTTTCCGCGATATACCTGTCCAAAAACCCGGGCAAAATCCTGGGCAAAAAAGGCCCCATGAAGATGTCTGAACTTATCGACACGGAGATCCCCCATATTTACAATTACGCAAGCGTGTACGACAAGTTCCAAGAGCGTTTCAAGACGGACAGGGCTACCGCGCTCGCCACGATGAGGGCGATAGTGCCGGCACTGGCGCCGAAACTGAACGACGACAAGGTAGTCGCTATTGATTTTGATGAAGGAACAGCAGAAAGGCGCATAGAAAAGGAAATAAACGGTGAGAAGGTCCTCACCTTCGAGACCGAAAAAGTAAAGATCGACGACCTGTACAAAAAAGATGATCCGGATCTGAAAGAATGGTATCGCGTCAAGGAAAAACTCGGGGAAGTGTTCACCTCCGAGGCGGGATTTGCCGAAGTAAAGTCCGTGAACATCCTTGACGGCGTGCAGGTGACTTTCAGAAACGGCGAGATCTCGCATCTCAGGCCTTCCGGGAATGCTCCCGAATTCAGGAACTATGCCATGGCCGCCGGGCAGGAACGCGCCGAAGAGATCGTAGCGGTTGGCGTGGAAGACATTATTCCTGTGTTGGCTGATGAAGTCTGGGCCGCCAGGGCACATAAGACCGTTGAGCGTGCGTTGACGCCCGGCATCTATACGGTCAGGACGATGCCGCCCAAGGATACACCGGCTGACAGGGTTCTCTATGCTATACTGCAGAGAAGGGAACCCGTGGGCGTTCTGCCCTATAAACAGCCCAAAGTCTGGGGTGTTAACGGTATCGGTGAATACTGGTACGGCGCCGAGATCGGCGAGAAAAGTTCGGTCGCCAAAGTGGGCGAAGATGCTGTCCCGATGGCTGAACTGATGCAGTACGCGCCGGAGGAAATACTGGGTGAGGCGGTAACGAGGAATTTCGGGGAAAGACTTCCCTTGGTGAAGATATTGACACCGAAAGACAGGCTATCACTGCAGTTCCATGATGCCAAGAACGAACTCTGGATAGTGACGGGTATTGACAAGTCCCTGGCGGGAAAAACACCTTCGATCATAGTGGGCTTTAGCCAGAAAGCCGTCGATAAATACGGCAGGGACGTAACAAAGGAATACGGCAAGGCTCTTGAGAATTACGGCGAGAAACTTAACAAACTTATTGATCTGCTTGAGACGCGCGGTTATAAAGATCTGCTCGGGGAGACCAGGAATGTGGTCGTAGCGGCACAGCGTGTCATGGGGAAAGAACACGATATCAAGGAAGCGCTTGGGCAACTGTATAGCGCGCGCGGTCAGCTTGAAAGCTTTTATAACTACCGCGCAGTCAAAGTCGGAGACGTTGTTCCTGTGCCGGCGGGGACCTTACACGCTTTGACGGCAGGGATAGAGGTCGTGGAACCGCAGATAGCCGGCCCGACGCAGTCTCTCGAAGACGGAGCAACATACCCGGTGAGATATTATTTTCCCGGATACCAGAGACCCGGCGCGCAGAAGAAACTGGACATTGACAGGGTAGGCGAAATGAACCCCGCGGTCGTAAGAGAATCCGAACCGGAGATCATCGCCGAAGGGGTAGAACGCCTTCCGGGCATGTTCGAAAGGAAGGGTCTGGAGGTACACAGGATAACGCTCGAGAAAGGGCGCGAGCTGAAGGTTCCTGAATCTACCAGTTTTCATACCCTGGTCACGGTGAAGGGTAAAGCCAGGGTTATTATCGGCGAGAAGACTTACGATATACCGAAGGCCTCTCCCGGCGGAGAGATGCTTATCATACCCGCGACTGTTGCAAGTTATAAGATCATTGCGGATGAACCGTCGCAGGTCATTGATACGTTCACGCCGGTCGCCAAGACCCAGGAGGTTCCCGTGGCTACGGGCGATAAAGTGCCGGGGACAGACGAACATGAATGGACAGAGGGAATCGTCTATGCGGACTATGAGAATGATATGGTCCCCGATACCTACGTTCGGCTCGACATCATCGGTGTCAGGGAAATGCGGGATATGAAACAGGAGCACACGCTTATTGTGCAGAGCGGCAAAGTTAAGATTACCTCGCCCGTTGAAGAAATACCCCCGTTGGATGAGGGCCAGAGCTATACATTTAAAGCGGATTATCCCGATTATAGAATAGTCAGGTTAAGCGACCAGCCCGCCCGGGTCAAGATCGATTTCGAGAATACCAGAGCGGAAAATATAGTTTATGCGACTTATGATATGGTCAGGAAGCATATAGATACCATTAAAGCGGCGCAGATCGACCTGATCCTGCCCCAGGAGATGTTCGTTCCGGGCGGCAAGAATACGCCCGGGTCCGCCAAGTGGGAACAGGAGCAGCTGCAGAAATTCATAAGCGACAGGATAAGGATCACCACGTACAGCGCGCGCATGGGGCTTGAGGAAGCTGCTGGCAAATCGATCAATGAAGGAGCCGTGGGCATTCTGGTGGCGACCGAGTCTAACATTAGGGAAGCCGACAGAAATAACGCCAAGATTCAGGATTTTCTGTTCGGGAAAAAAGGAACAGTAAGAGTGCTTGCCATCCCGGATATCGACAAGGCGGAAGAGCTGGAAGGCAAGGGATGGTATTTCAACAGGGAAGTCGAGGGAACAGCTCTTCTTCTGGCAGCCGTTACCCCTGAACAGATAAAGACGAAGGGCGAAGGGAACGCGGCGGATGACCTGCAGAAGCTTATGACACAGCTGACCGGACAGGTGATCCCGAGGGAATATCTGTATTACATGCTTTCACATGACGAGATGGGCGACGCGAGAAACAAGCTTCCTGCCGCTTTTAAGGAAGATACTTTCGGCTGGCTGCTCTTTCTGGTGAACAATCTTCTTCTTAAGATGCCGATCAGGCCTTTTGACGCGACTGACCAGCTTTACCAGAGACGGAAGGTCATGTGGTCCGTCTAACGATATGCCGCCGCGCGGTGCAACCGCGCTTTACGTAAGTATATAAAAATAAAAAGGGTAGGTGAATAGCCTGCCCTTTTCATTCTATATAAATATATACACCTATATAAATGTAAGTTATATCGGCATGCGTTTAAACCTTTTATAAGGTCTTTATAATATGATAAGTTGACAGGGTAAGCGAATTTTTGTAAAATAAGTTCGCCTTTCTTCCTGTTCGAATATCCGGAAAACCAAGGACGGTTAATGGAAAAAGAATCCTTTTTACAGAAAATTAACAAACAAAAGGTTTCGTATCTCTTCATAGCCTTACCGGCTATATTATTCTTCATATTTCAGCTGGCACCGGTTTTCATATCCTTCTTCTGGTCTTTTACCCGATACGACGTTGTGCATTCGCCGCGGTTCGTTGGTCTGGCCAACTATAAAAACATACTTTTTAATGATCCCCTGTTCTGGAAAGCGATCACCAATACGGTCATATATGTTATAGGGGTGGTCCCGGTCGGTATTTGTATTTCACTTCTTCTCGCCGTCGCCATAGATCAGAAGATAAAATTCAAGAATTTCTTTAAATCGATATTCTTCCTGCCGACAGTTACCGCGATAGTTGCCGTGTCGGTTATATGGAAATGGCTGTACGCGGGAGGAAAATACGGTCTATTGAATTACATGGTCATTAAGCTGGGTTTCCAGCCTATTGACTGGTTAGCGAGCCCTACATGGATCTTGCCTGCCATAATGATAATGTCCATCTGGGCCGGACTTGGGTATAACGTGATCCTTTTTTTGGCCGGCCTTCAGACGATCCCGCACATGATGTACGAGGCGGCCGAGATAGACGGGGCGGGTTTCTGGAGAAAATTTTTTAACGTGACGCTGCCGCTGCTGAAACCGACCATTGTTTTCGTGACCATGATGAGTTTCATTTTCAGCTTTCAGGTCTTCGAACAGGTGTATATCATGACGAGCGGACATGGCGACATAGGCGGCGTTTTGAACAGCGGCCTTACGATCGTCGCGTACCTTTACGATAAAGGTTTTCAGAAGTTTCAGATGGGATACGCTTCGGCGCTGGCGTATATAATATTTCTGTGCATATTTATGCTTCCAATGATCAACAGGCGCCTTATGAGGGCACACGTGGAATACTAAAAACGCGATATGTAATACTGGAAGGAGCTTGCGCGGGTCATGGTCAGACGGGATGCAGATATCAGAAGAGATTCATTTACGGTCAAGACGTTCATATATATCTTTCTGATCGCCGGCGCCGTTACCATGGCCGTGCCTTACGTGTGGATGTTCGTGACATCCATCAAACCCCTGGAGGAAATACAATCCTATCCTCCGAGTTTTATCGTTCACAACCCCACCCTGGAACCGTACAAGGATCTTTTTCACATGGTACCGATGGTCAGGTATCTGTTCAATAGTCTCTTTGTCGCGGGTTCCATCACCCTTTTTAATGTCTTTGCGACGTCCCTTGCGGGCTATGCCTTTGCCAAGCATAAATTCTGGGGAAGGGATAAGCTGTTTTTCATATTTCTCGGGTCACTCATGATACCATGGCAGGTCAACATAATCCCCGGATTCGTTATTGTAAAAAAGCTCGGCTGGCTGAACACGTACAGTGGTCTTATCATACCGGCCATGGCATGGTGCGCGTTCGGGATATTTCTTAACCGTCAGTATATCTACAGCATTCCGGATGATCTTATTGATGCGGCAAGGATAGACGGGTGCAGTGAATTTATGATATACCGCAAGGTTATATTACCCCTGATAAAGCCGGTCATCGCGACACTGGCAATATTCACTTTTTTGCAGCAGTGGAACAATTTTGTATGGCCCCTGGTCATTATCCACACGAGCAATATGCGGACGATCCCGCTGGCGCTTGCCGTTCTTACCGGCCAGTTCGGCGCGAACTTCGGCATGGTCATGGCCGGAGCGGTGATCGCGACATTGCCGATGCTTGTCGTGTACTTATTGTTCCAGAAGTATATAATAAAAGGCATAGCGATGACGGGCTTGAAGGGTTGAAGAAAGGAAACCATGAAGAGAGCGACTGTTTTGTCCGTTCTACTGTTACTTTTGGCGTATCCATTATCCGGCTGCGGGACGAAAGAAGAGCCCGTTTCGGAAGTAAAATACGAGACCGCAAAGCCGGCGAGCGATACGGCTCTTTTGATCGAGACGGTCGAGGTCCCGTCCGGCGATCCGCTGGTCTACCTCAAGGCCGTGGATGCCAGGGCATCCAGCTTCGATGAGACCCCCGATTGGGCCCCCGAACCGGATCCCATGGCGCCTGTTGACGGGGATATGCTCACGCGCTGGTCCAGCGATTATAATCCGGGCGATCAATGGATCTATTTTGACCTTGGAGAGGGCAGCGTGGTGAGCGATGTCATCATCAGGTGGGAAAGAGCGTATGCTACCGATTATGAGATACTGGTTTCAAATGATGCTGACGCCTGGAAAGGGGTTTATCGCGAGAAAAACGCGCTAGGCGGAGTTACGGAAGCCGTCTTCACCCCCGTAAGATGCCGTTATGTGAAGGTGCTGGGAACAGGAAGAGCCAACAAGGATTGGGGTATTTCCATATGGGAGGCCGAGATATACGGCCCGGAGAGTCAAAATCCGCATGCGTCCCTGACGAAGGAAGGTTATCTCAGCAGGGGGGGAGATGAAACAAAGAAAAAAGAAACGGAGAAACTTATGGAAGAACAAGCCGCTCCGGTGATCCCGATAGGCGAAAAAGAGTTCCAAAAGGGCGTCGTCTATACATCATGGATGGCGGATGAACTGTCCTTCCCGGCGTCCGATCTGACCCTTGTGCATATCAAAAAGATAGGATTTGATACGGTGTCTATCATGGTCCCTGCTTATCAGGAGAAGATCGATTCCAAGGTGATCTATATCAACGACAAACCCGGCGGTGATACGCCTACCATGGACGCGCTTAAGCATGCCGTTCAGTCCTGCCACAAACTGGGCCTGCGTGTCATGATAAAACCCCATGTCGATCCCAGGACGGACGAAGCGCGTATCAACATACTTCCCTCCGAAGAATGGTTCGACAGTTATGAGGAGTTCGTGATCAAGTACGCCCGGTTCGCTCAGGAAAACGGCGCGGAACTTTTTTCCGTGGGAACAGAACTTGAAGGAACCACTTTTGAAGCGTGGACCGACAGGTGGAACCGGGTCATCGATAAGGTCAGAGAAGTCTATAAAGGCCTCTTGACGTATTCGGCGAACTGGACGGAGTACAAGGAAGTGCCGTTCTGGGATAAGATGGATTTCATCGGGATCGATGCCTATTTTCCGCTGGCGGGGAACGACAATCCTTCCCCGGAAGAACTTAAGAATGCCTGGGAAACACACGCCGATGAAATAGAGAAGTGGCTTAACGAAAAAGGATTAACGGAAAAGGGTGTCCTTCTTACCGAGATAGGATACCCGTCCGCCGACGGCGCGGGCCGTCAACCCTGGGTGGCCGTATCCAAGCAAGAGGACCAGCAGGAACAGGCTGATTGCCTTGAGGCCATGTTCACGGTCCTGAGCAAACGGCCATGGTTCAAAGGATATTATATCTGGCAGTATTTCCCCCAGGAAAGGTGGAGCCCGCTGGGATTTACCGTGAAAGGGAAAAAAGCTGAGGAAGTGATCAAAAATTGGTTAAAAGTCAGTGAATAATAGCAAAAAGGAGGTCGTAAGATGAAGAAAGTTCTATTGGCGCTCGTGGTGATGGGTCTCTTCTTCGTTGGAGCGGTTATACACGCTGAAGAGGAAACCGTTATTTTCAGTTTTGAAAACGGGCTGCAGGGATGGGAGATCCCGGACTGGGCGTATGAAAAACCGGATCACGTGCAGAAAGAGATCAACCCCTCTGACAAGTATGCCTCGCAGGGCAGAAGCAGCCTGGAGATGGATGTAGAGTTTCCCGGGGGACGATGGACAGGCGCTATAATAGAGATCATGCAGTATTTTGACTGGACCGATTACAGCAAGATAGCGTGTGATATCTATCTTCCGAAGGATGCCCCGCTGGGATTGAAAGGTAAGATGATATTGACGGTCGGGGACAGCTGGAAGTGGGTCGAGCAGAGCAAATCTTATGCTCTGAAACCCGGCGAATGGGTAACGCTGACAGCCGACCTGAAGCCCGGCAGCATTGACTGGAGGAGGGTACAGGTCGATGATGCGTTTCGCCAGGATGTAAGAAAGCTCGATATAAGGGTGGAGTCAAACAACAGGCCCGCGTATACCGGTCCTATTTATATCGACAATATAAGAGTTATAAAGTAAGACCCGAAGCATGTAACCTAAAAAAAGAAAGGAAGAAGGATGAGATATCTCCGCATAAGCGCCTTGGGGGCGGTCGTGGCAGGTCTTTGTGTTATTACACTTAGCCTTAATGGTTGCGGCAGGCGGGAAGAAGGTCCCACGGGAGAAGTTAAAGCGATCGACGCAAAAACAAAGGATAAACCGCAGGAGAAAGAAATGCCCGTGCCTTCCACTGCACCCATAACCGAAGAGAGGACCTATTACGATTTCGAGACGTCTGATCTGAACGGTTGGGAAATTCCGATGTGGGCTCTTGATAAGACCGATTATGTGGCCAAGGGTGCCGAGCTTTCCAGGGAAGTAGCCTCTCACGGGGACGCCAGCATGAAAGTCACGACGGATTTTCCGGGCGGACTCTGGTCGGCGGCATTGGTCGAGATACAGCAATATCTGGTCTTGAGCTCTTACCGGGTAGTGAGGGCGGATATATATCTTCCGGAAGATGCCCCTATAGGGCTTAAAGCGAAGTTGATATTGACCGTGGGGAATAACTGGAAGTTCGTTGAAATGAGCCGTAGCGCGCCGCTTATACCCGGGGAGTGGGTCACCATCACCGCAAATATCGAACCCGGCAGTTACGACTGGAAGAGGGTCGTTCCGGATGAGAAATTTGCGGAGGATGTTCGAAAGATAGCGATACGAATAGAGTCTAACCGGAAACCAAAATATTCCGGACCCATATATATTGATAATGTCAGGGTCGGCAGGTAAAGACCGGGTATTTGCTTTCGGGTGCCGGGCGCGGATGGTAATATTTCGGCTCCCGACACCCGAAAGCTGAATTTTTTTTGTTTCTTTAATCAGAACTTATTAAATGTTATTTTAACTCGCGCTTATTGCTTGACTTTGCCGGACTTGCTGAGTGGTGTGTTCATTAAACGAAAGGAAAGACCATGGAAAAAGAAAGCAGCCAAAAAAAAGGAACCGCCAAGAGAGGAATAAAGAAGATGATCCCGGGCAGGATGATGCCGTGGCTGGTGGCAGTGCTGGTCATCGCCGTGATTTTCGGAGTAAAGATCTTAAGGCCGGCGCGCGAAGCCAGGGGATTTCAGAAAGGCATAGGGTATGTTACGTGGTCGGAAGAAGGATATCTTGGTTCCTTTTCTGACGAGTCCCTGAAGAAAGTCAGTAGCACGGGAACTGACCATGTCGGCATACTCGTAACATGGTATCAGACGACCCCCTGGTCCGGAGACATACAGAGGACCAGCAAGACGCCTTCCGACGAAGCGGTTATCCATGCCATAAGAAAAGCGCATGAACTGCGCATGAAGGTCATGTTAAAACTGCATCTCGATCTTCTTGACAAATCGGACGGAAGCTGGAGAGGAGAGATCGGGTGCATGAGGGAAGCGGAATGGGACGAATGGTTCCGCAGATACACGAAGTATGTTATGCATTATGTCGATATGGCGAAAAAGGAAAAAGTGGAGATGATCTGTGTCGGTACAGAACTGTCAACTACTGCAACAGTAAAAGGATATCTCTGGAGGGACCTCATAAAGAAGGTCAGAAGCAGGTATCGCGGGCTGCTGACGTACGCCGCTCACTGGGACAGATACATGGATATACGCTTCTGGGACCAGCTGGATTATGTAGGCATCAATGCTTATTTTCCCCTGACGGAAAAGATGAAGCCCACGTATGATGAGCTTCTGGAGGGGTGGAGCAAATGGTTGCCCGAAATAGAGGAATTCCAGAGCCAGGTCGAAAAACCTATTATTTTCCCGGAAAGCGGGTGCAATTCAGCAGATGGAGCGGCTATACGTCCATGGGAACATATTCCGAACAGCGAGGTAAATCTCAAGCTGCAGGAAGATTATTACAAAGCTCTTTTGGAGACGTTCTGGGACAAGAAATGGTTTTACGGACTTTACTGGTGGTATTGGGGTACAAATGTGAAGATGGGCGGAAAATTTAATCGTGGTTTCACCCCCCAAAATAAACCGGCCGAGCAGGTCATAAAAAAGTGGTATGCCAAACCGGTCAGGAGATAATATCGGCGGTGCGATAAGCAGTGTCTTTTATGTAAAGGAGCGCTTGTTATGAGGGACCTTACGGTAAAAGAGAACAGGTTGTCGGAGAAAGAGCGCAGGAATTTGAGCATACTTGACTCGATACGGAGAGGCGGGGAAGTATCCCGGGCGGATATCTCGAAGGTGACCGATCTTAACATTGTCACAGTGTCCAATTATGTCAGTAAATACACCAAGAATAAGATCGTTTTCGAGACGGGATTGGATATATCCACAGGGGGGCGAAGGCCGGAACTTCTGAAATTAAACCGTCAGTATGGTTACAGCATAGGGATAGATCTCGGGGCCCCGCAACTCACTATTGACGCGGCCGTCATCGGAGTGATCATGGACCTGTCAGGGAAAGTGCTTGCGAAAGAAAAGATAAAAAAAGAAGAAGACTCCTTCGAGAAACTGACGGATAAGGTCCTTGATCTGACGGGAACTCTTGTGAAGAAGTCCGGAGTCCCCTCTTCGGATATAAAGGGCATAGGTGTGGGCATATGGGGCGTGATTGACAGGTATCGGGCCATGGTAAGGTACGCTGTCGAGAACGAGCAGATCATCAGTTATGCGAATTTGCTGGACCGGCTGGAAAGCACGTTCAATGTCCCCGCTATCATTGAACATGACGCCACACTGGCGGCTTTCGGAGAAAGATGGTCGGGCATAGGCGCGGGCAGTACTGCCGAAAACCTTGTCTTTTTGTGTTCCGATTCGAGCTGTGGTCTTGTTATAAAAGGCGAGCTTTATTATGGCGCCACCAAGAGTGCCGGTGAATTGAACCTGAACCCGCCTTATCCCGGCGAGGAAACCGGGCCTGATAATTGCTGGGCAAGTTATGATTACGGCTGTTGTCTCCGTTCCAGGGGGATAGATCTGGGGATACCGTCAACGATAAGGACTCATCTTACCGAACACCCGGAAAAGAAATCCCTTGCGTTGGAGTTGGCCGGAGAGAACCCGGAAAATATCGACCTTGCTATCGTTATCGAGGCCGCCGGAAAGGGGGATGCGCTGGCTAAGAAGGCCCTGGAAGATGCAGGAAACTATCTGGGGGCCAAGATCGCTTTTCTGATCAACCTTTTCAATCCCGAGGTGATTATCATAGGCAGGGGCATAGAAAAAGCCGGGGATATATTTTTCTCTGCCGTGAGAAGGTCTGTGAGGAAATGGGCTTATGAAGAATCGGTCAAGATAGTGAAGATACTTCCCACCAGTCTCGGAGAAGACGTTATCGCCATAGGCGCGGGTGCGTTGGTAATACAGGATATTTTCGCGAAAATATAGCCGGAGAAGAGATCTCATAATGGTGATCAGGAAATTGTTTGCGGTAGCGGTGGCTGTCGTTTTTGCGTTTTTCTGTGCGGGTTGTGCCGGCGGAAAAAACAGCGATGAACTTGTGATGTGGCTTGTGGGCTCAGAGGGGCAGGCCAAGACCGTGATGGAATTAGGCAAAAAGTTCACGGCCGAGACGGGTGTTAAGGTATTATGCCAGGCTATTTCGTGGGGGGATGCCCACAGCAAGTATCTGACATCCATTGCCGGCGAAGTATCCCCCGATATAGGGACAATGGGCCTTACCTGGGGTATGGAATTCGGAGAGCTCGGAGCCATGGTCGATCTGCGGGAAGAGTTTCCTGAAGAAGTAGCCGCGATCGAAAAAAAGATATTCCCGAGTATACTTCAGTCAACTCAACTGGGGGATAAGGTGTTCGGTATCCCGTTTGACCTTTCGGAGCACATCATGTATTACAGGACGGATATCGTACAAACTCCGCCGGAGACCTGGGATGAACTTATGGAAGTGCTCAGGGGCCTGAAGGCCCGGAATAAGGGCATGGTGCTTGACTGGGGTTCACTTGAATGGATCGGATACTCCCCGTTTTTATGGCAGGCGGGAGGAGATTATTACAATGATGATTACACCAAGGTCACCCTTGATACGCCTGAGGCCGTTCGGGCTCTGGATTTCTTTGCCCAGCTCTATAAGGAGGGTATGCCAAAAACCGCGATTCCCCTGGAACAAGCTATAAGAACGGGGGATTATCCGATGGCGATATCCGGAAACTGGAAAATAATAAGCCTTACACTGGGTGCTCCGGAGGTAAAAGGTAAGTGGGCCATAGCTCTCCTGCCAAAAGGCCCTTCCGGCAAAAGAACCGCCTTTATCGGCGGAAGGATACTCGGTATATTTTCCAGGTCCAGGATGAAGAGGGAAGCCTGGGAATTTATAAAGTTTTTATTCCGCCCGCAGAACCAGATACGGATTTACGAGGCTTCATTGGAGACGGAAGATGCGTATTTGCCGCCAAATATGGAAACCTGGAAAGATCTGCCCATGGATGATGATTTTAAAAAGATCCTGGAGCAGCAGGCAAGGGATGCCAAAGGGCCTCCGCCGGTCCTGGCGTGGGATTCCAGCACCAGATTTGTAAACCACGCCGTGCAAATGGTGATATTAAAGGGAGCCGATGCAAGCGAGGAGCTTAAAAAAGCCACGGGCAAGATGCAAGAGGAACTGGATAAAAGAGGACGTTAGCTTGTCCGGGTGAAAGCGGTTTCGAAACATAAAAAAGGAGGCCTTTTGGCCTCCTTTTTTATGATAAATAGTTCTTATTTATTAGAACAGCAGCTGGACCTTGAGGATATACTCGTCCTGCATACTTACCCTGTCTTTACCGTTCCAGCGGTTATCCGGATCCCCCCGACCTGCGAATGTCCGCCCATATTGCAGTTCGACGTTCAAACTGAAAGGTACATCCGGATAATCTTCACCTCTTTCAACGGCAGTGAAACCCTCTCCTACCAGGTTCAAGATGGGGCCCGCGCGCCAGGTATAGGTGTCCTTGATCTCCCCGGTGCCGGGATGCGATATCATACAGTCTACTTCACCCTTAAGCATCAGCCAGGAGAACGGGGCGAAGCCGGCTTCCGCGAACAAAGGGATCATGTTGGCGTATTTGTTCGTGGATATCCACTTGGAGCTCCACTTATATCCCGCTTCGCCGGAAACATAAAATTGTTTACCGTCGAATATACTCCAGGATTTTCCGATAAGCCCGCGTATTTCCAGGGCGTCCCCGTATTCATTGAGTTCAGGTTGCTTGTTCCTGTCTATGCCGCGCGGTTGGAAAAAAGCTTTGATCTGGACGGCGGCGGTTACGGGTTTCTGTAAAAATTTGTACTTGGCTCCAAGATTTATCTCCTTGAACCCTTCGTTCTTACTCGTGCCGTTTCCGTCTTTCCACCAGCCCCACGTATAAGGCACTCCAAGCAGAAGGTTGAAATTATCCGTCACACCGTATTCGAGTTTTTCTTCGACATCGTAGATCCCCGACCATCCGCCATTCGGCCACCTGCCTTCATTGTTCTTTGAGTCAAAATATTTGCAGGAATACATGTATCTGGTAAAAGTTTCCATCCAGAATCTGCCCTTGTTAAGCGTCCACGGACCTGCATGGGAATCCGCGGTAAAGGTCACCAGGGTAAAAAAACCTACCGTTAATAAAATGGCTATCTTTCTCATTTGACCTACCCCCCCTTTTTTTATATAAAAATCCTTTATTATTCGTATTCCGGATACGACCGATGAGCGGACGATCAACGGCTCAGACCGAACAATGCCGCAAACCAGGCCATGATGCCTACCTGACCTTTTTGTTCCTCCAGGATCATCTTAACGTCGCTGGGGGCGAGAACGCCTTTCTCGGTCAGGATAGTTCCTATTTTTTTATGGATCTTGTGTATTTCTTCGTATTCCTTCTGGATGTTCAGGGCTTCGGCAATATCTTTTTCGGATGCAAGCCCCTTACTTACAGCGATCTCGCCGAACCGTTTTATTTTTCTTCTTTTTAAAAAACCAAACATTCTAAGCTTAAAGGGTGAAACGATTTTTGCTATTTTGGCCCGTATATTGCCTATTATTTATTTGCCAAATAGTATATATCGTTTGATAGGGCAAGTCAAGCGTGAAGCTTGCAGCTGGAAGAAACGTGTTGCTTAAATGAAGGATGTTATATATAATTTTCAGTGTTCAACTCGGAAAGGAGCGACAATGAATTACGCAAAAACCGCTTTTTTGCTGGTTGTCCTGACCGCGATACTTATGTGGCTGGGAAGCCTGTTCGGAGGAGCCAGGGGAGTGATCATTGCATTTTCGGTGGCCATGGTCCTTAACGGTGTAAGCTATTGGTACAGTGACAGGATAGTCCTGGCGATGTATAAGGCGAAGGAACTGCCGCGGGCAGAATATTCCGGCCTGTATGAGACAGTAGAGAGCCTAAGCGCCAGCGCGGGGATACCGTGTCCCAAGGTATGCATGGCAGAGGTTGCCGCACCGAACGCTTTTGCTACCGGAAGAAATCCGGAGAACGCCGCTTTATGTCTTACAAGAGGAGCGGTAGATCTTCTTGATGAAGATGAGCTGAAGGGAGTTATTTCCCATGAGCTTGCGCATGTCAAGAACCGGGATACCCTTATCATGACGGTAACCGCGGCTTTGGCGAGCGCTATAATGATGATCGCATACATGGCGCGGTGGGCGGCATTTTTTGGAGGTTTTTCAAGGGACCGCAGGGATTCGGGTAATATTATCGGGCTTCTCGCCGTGAGCATACTTGCGCCTTTTGCGGCGCTTCTGGTGCAGCTGGCGATCTCCAGGTCAAGAGAATATGCTGCGGATGCCGGAGGAGCGAAGATAGCAGGGGATCCGAGGGGCCTTGCGCGCGCTCTTGAGGAACTGGCGCGTTTTTCCAAACAGCGCAAATTCAACGTTGCTCCGCAGACAGCGCATCTGTTCATAGTTCAGCCTTTAGCCGGGAGCTTTCTTGCCAACCTTTTTTCAACACATCCTCCCGTGGAAGAGAGAGTCAAGAGGCTCAGGAGCATGGCGTAATATGAGATTTTTATAGGAGCGAATATGAAGGGATCTTTAAGCATATCATTTGTTCTGCCTATGTTCAATGAGCGCGATAATATTATGAACACCATCAGGAACATAAAATCTCTGGCAGGAGAACTTACCGGAGATTACGAAATCGTCGTAGTGGACGATGCTTCGAGTGACGGTAGCGGTGATATCGTGGAAAGAATGGCAAAAACGGATAATGCTATAAAATTATTCCGCCTGAAGAACAATACCAGGTTTGGAGGGGCTTTTGCGGAGGGTTTCGCCAGGGCGACAAAGGATATCATTCTGTACATGGACTCGGATATGCCGGTCAACATTGAAGATATCAAGGCGTCATTCCCTTTGATCGAGAATGCCGATATCGTTACGGGATACAGCAGGATCAGAAAAGGCGACAGCGTTAAACGCAGGATCATCTCGAGCGTGTATAACTTCATAGTGCAGGCGTTATTCGGTCTTAATATCAAGGACGTGAATTCAGGCTATAAGATAGTCAGGAGGGATCTTGTAAAAGACTTAAAATTCGTGTCTCGCAGTCCTTTTGTTGACGTTGAGATCTTTCTTCACGGCAAGAAAAAACAATGCAGGATACGGCAGTTCCCTCTGGTTTTCAAGTCGCGTTCCGGCGGCAAATCCCATATCGCCCGTTTTCCCGTCATTTGGGCCACATTTGCCGATATGTTAAAGGTAAAAATTCTCTCACGCCGGAGAGGGGCATGAAATCGTTGATCATAAACATTGACGACGCAGGGTCTTCTGACGCAGTGAACAAGGCTGTAAAAAAGTGTTACCTTTCCGGCGGTGTCACGGGAATAAGTTTGATAGCCTGCGGTGAGAGGTTTCGCGAGGCATGTACCATTCTGCATGATCTCGGGAAGCCCGAAGCAGGGGTTCATCTTACGCTTACGGGAAGATTTACTCCCTGCACGAAACCATCCTCGGCGATAGAAACTCTTACACATAAAGGGTCTTTCGCCGGGAATTATTGGGGTTTTATGCTGCTTTATGCTCAAAAAAGGCTGAGACCGGAACAGGTATATCTTGAATTGTCCAATCAGGTAAAAAGAGTAAAAGAGGAAGGGTTCAGGGTAACGCATCTGGATAGCCATGAACATATTCATATGTTTCCCGGGATCCTGGACATCACGATAAAGTTAGCTTCGGAATTCAATATACCTTATGTGAGATTGCCGCTGGAAAATACGGCCGTGATAAGAAAACGCTTTTCGATAATAGATTTTTTACGACACGCGGGCCTGAAAGTATTCAGCTCCGGGGCGGAGAAAGTCATGTCCCGAGCCGGCATCAAATGTAATGACTCTTTTTTGGGGCATTTTCATTCCGGCCGGATAGATGATGACATTCTTGATTTCATGCTGGAGAATCTTGCTGATGGCGTGAATGAACTGGCGATACATCCGGCAGTTTTCCCCCCGCAGCTACTAAAGGAATCTCAAGCATGCCGGAACGCGCAGAAAGAGCTGGACACTCTCATAAGCGGCAGATGGAAGAGACATGCAGATGCCGGAAAGGTCCGGTTGGTCACACATGGTGAAGCTGCCGGCTAGAGGTATTTCTGATCGGCGAAATAAAAAAACCGCTGCGCCAGCGCAGCGGTTTTTTTATCCATCCATTAAAAATGACTGTGAAATTATTCTTTTGCTTTTAACAGCGCTATCACCGCGATAAGCAGTATGCATGCTGTTCCTGAAAACACGCCGACAGCGGTGAATCCTTTGTCCAGCAAGGGTACCTGCGTAAAACCGAAGATGGTTTTTTCACCTATAAATCTTCCAACAACCGTGTAGACAAATAGTAATATACCTATAATTGCCAGGATATTGCCGATTGCTTTCATGTCTTCCCCCCCCTTTTTTTAACAATGGGTTTTTGGCCTACCGATTCTTTAAGCAAATATACCACGTCTTTACGGCAAAGTCAAAAGAAACTGCTGTGAGCCGGAGGCGCCAAATCCCCGCGGCATGGTTTATAAAGATTTATCCTTAATTCTGCAGGAAATGGTGCGGGCGAAGGGATTTGAACCCCCAAGGAGTTTCCTCCATATGGACCTGAACCATACGCGTCTGCCAGTTCCGCCACGCCCGCATTATATCAAGGGTTGACAATTGGCAGATTGGATTATACTATAAATTGACGTTGTCGTCAATTGCAGCACAGTGCAGTATTGCCAGGACATAATCACGGGGTTGAAATTTTGACTGGTGTTATAGTATAATAAAGGTAGAAATATGGCTCAGAACAACAAGACCATCGTTACGAACCGCCAGGCCTTAAGAGATTATTATATTGAAAAAGCTTATGAAGCCGGGTTACAATTATCGGGCAATGAAGTTAAATCCTTGCGGGCCGGAAAGGCCAATTTAAAAGGCAGCTTCGCGAGAGTAGAAAGCGACGAGATCATTCTGCATAACATGCACATAAGTCCTTACGAATATTCCCGCGAGGATTATGATCCTTTGAGACCGCGGAAACTTCTGCTGCATAAAGCGCAGATAAAACAGATAAAGGTAAAATTGACCCAGCGGGGGTATACTCTTGTTCCGCTGAAATTGTATTTTAAGCGCGGTTACGCAAAAGTTGAACTGGTCCTTGCAAGAGGGAAAAAACTGTACGACAAGCGAAGGGTTTTGAAGGAAAAGCAGGCAAAAAGAGAGATCGACAAGGCACTGCGCAGAAAAAGATAAGGGGGGTGACAGGTCTCGACATGTTCTCGTGATCTGAGGGCAGCATGCAGAGGTTGTCAGGAGGCCTCTTTAAAAACCTGGCAAAAACACAAACGCAGACTACAATCCAGTAGCCGAAGCCGAGTCAATCTTGGCTGAGGATGCGTTAAATGTTCCCGCATATGCGGGAGCGAGTCCTTTAGTAAGTGCCTTGGGATACTAATAGGGCTACAATCACGCAAGGTCTCTTGAGGTAATACCTCTTAACCTCAAGCAGTATAAAGGGGCTGCTCCCGGGAAGTGTCCCGTTTACCGGATTTCCCGGGAAAAGACAAAGGTGAACTAAGCATGTAGATACTCTTCGGTCGGAGTCCATGGACCCGGGTTCAAGTCCCGGCACCTCCACCATTTTTTCCAAGCATAAAGCCGATTTCCATCATGGAGTCGGCTTTTTTGTTGTAAATGACTTAAATCACAGGGACATAGATAAGAATATATGTACACATACCGTCAGTTATGGTCAGGGCAAAAATGGCAGTTTTTGGGAAAAATCGTGGTGAAATCGTGGTGGAATCGTGGTGGGATTTTAAGGGATCAGGATGGACACTATTTGGACGCAAGGTAGGGTGTGAGTTTATAAGGTTGACTTATTGAGAATGGACATTTATAATTGTTAAATATCGAAAAACATATGGAGTATTTATGCCAAATATACACGGTTTATATTCATTAAGTGAAGTAGCTCTGAAGCTGAATGTTTCTTCCGCCTGGATCAATAAGATCCAAAAGAGAACTGGTATAGTTCAAAAAGAGGGGGGTAAAGGAAAGCCGAGTTTTTTTAGTGAAAGAGATATTGAGGTCTTAAAAAATGTTAAATTATTGAGAGTTCTTGATTATTCTCTGGAAGATATTAGGGATCTGTATAATCAAGAAAAAGAAATGCTGAAGTATATTGTGAGCAAACCAATATCGAAAACAAAAAAAGGTTTAGGTAAATATATAATCCATTATCCCCATGAGTTTTCAGAAGAAGACTTCTCTGAATTTAAAAAAGAGTTAAGTGTCAAGGGGGTAGATGATGCCAAAGACCTTCAGACATACCGAGAGATAGAAAGGCGGATGGAGAAGACTTTTAGTGAAGTAAAGAAAAGAGCAGAGAGATTGCAGGAAGATTTAAAACGCTTTTTTTAGAGACAAGGCCCTACGTCTTATCCTATCGACATAGCAGGGAAACTCTCAACGCATAAATACCCATAAATATAATTTTTCTTGACGGAGAAGACCTATTCTTGTATAATAAACGACGTAAATACAACGTGTAAACAGATATTTTTTTGACCACAGAATACACGTTGTATAAATGACGTATAAAGTTCTTCAAAAAAGGAGGGGAGATGGACAAGTATTTAAGGAGAGAGTACCACGGGCAACAGATTGATTTGAGTAAAATCAATGAGAAGAAAACCTGTCTAGGAAAGAACTATTGGGATTATCGTGAAAAAAATACACCGGGATATCTGGGTGGTAATGTGGAGACCAATGTACTGTTTGTACCATGGATAGGCAGCGAGAGTAAATCGTATTGTCCGGTTAGCGGGAAATGGGTACATTCAGGTGATCTTGATTCTTATGCTGCGGCTGTAATTTTAGATGATGATAATGAAATACAGGACATTGAATTCTATATACAAATATTCGCAGGTTATTGTGGAGGAAGGGATTATAAGAAAGTCAAGAAGGTTCCTGACTTTATTTACCATGATTTTTGGGAAGAAATGAGCAATGTATTAGTAGGTTGGTAAGTATGGTTGGTTTCAGGATGAATAGTTGATGGAAGAAAGGTAATAACAAGGAATAGGGGTTTCATGTTGGGGCTCCTTACAACTAAAATGAGCCGGAATAAAATGGGGGTATGCAATGAGTATAGAGAGCATGAAAAGGTTTGCTGACGAGATAAAGAGAGTAATAGACTACTTTGCCAGTGAATTTCAAATGACATATGCTGAGGCTATTGGAGTTATGCAAATGATAATAATGGATATTCATGCGGAGTCCTGGGAATCTGAAGAGGAGGAATATATTGAAGAGGATGATTAAGCAGTTTTCCGATATATTGAATGACTAATTTTAAACCCAGGAGGTAGACATGAATAGCGGAACTATTGTAAACCACAAGATGAATTTGAGTGAACAGTATCTTTTACGCAGCGCCTTGCAAAAGGCCATTAGGTGGGGCGAGGTTAATGATGCTCGTTATTTTGCGCGAAAAATGATAGATGAAGGGAAACCCGGCGGGGTGTTAAATACATTAGCTATAGTTGCAGCGGAAGATGTCGGGTTAGCTGATCCCACCCTGGTTAATTATGTAAGGCAGCGTTGTGATGAGTTCGAAAAGTGGGAGAAAGAATCAAAGATAAAAAGGGTAGATGTTAAAGACCACCAAGTAGCATGTTCTATTATTGACCGGGCAGTTGTAGCAGCTGCGCTTAGCTATAAAAGCAGACTTCTGCCAATGGCTTCATTTGCGACTTTATATGATATTTATCGGAATGAAGCCTTTGATCATAGCATTGAAGGGTATCAGGATCTATTTCTTGATGCATTTCATCAGGGCAATGAGTCAAGAGCCCTTTACAATGCTTACATAATCAAGGAAATATTTGGTGCAGACGATTCCATCTTGGCGGCGATTAAAAATGGGAGAGAGGGGCGTAATGCCAGATTAATTGGCGATTGGGTGGAAGTATACACAAGAAAAAAGAAGGACCGGGACAGGCTGTTGTTTGTGGGTATTATTTTGCTATTATTCCGTGACTTAAGTCATGAGCAGGGGGAATATCTGACGGTCATTGATAGAGAGATTTCTGAGCCAATAGAAGAAACAGAAATACCCGACAGGGCTTATGACAAGCATACTATACGAGGCAAAAGAATGGGACGAGGGCTTGAACACTTCTTAAATGAGGCTGGAACAGTGCGTAAAGAGAGATTCCCAAATGATTGGCAAGAGAGAGGGAAACAGGCATATCTTGAGGCCGAGAAAGAAGGCCTCGGGAAAACGTCTAAAATAGTAAAAGCCATTAGGAGGAAATATGAAGAAAGATAAGAGGAATAGTTTCATTATTGATCTGCCATTTGCATGTAAGAGAGCTGTTTTAACTCAAGCCAGGACCCACAGAGATGGAGTATGTCCTTTTATTGCGGAGTTTGATGACGGCAGTAGAAGCTTCATCAAAGGCCCGTATAAGGAGCGAGAAACGGCAGCAAGGCATGTTCTCTGCAATGAGATAAAAAGGAGACTGAAATCAGCATACCTTCATCCAATAGACTGCGAGGTAAGGGAATATGACGGTACATATTTTCTGGTGTGTGAAGAGCTGGGCGCAGCAGATTTAGCCAACACCGAAGAAGTAGAGACAAAAATGGACGGGGTATTTAATGTGCTGAAGTACGATTCTGATAATGACCTTGTTCCGAATCCCTTTAAGTACGTGGGCGAGATCAATGAGGAGAACCGGAATACCTGGGTACAGATAATGGTTAATTATTGTTTCCGATGGGTCTTCGGCATAGGCGATGCGGCTAAGCGGAATTTGATGATACAACGGTCTACTGGAAGAATATATTCAACAGATGAGGCATCAATTGACTCAGTTAACCATGAAAGTATTTGGCACAGTAAGAGCCCAGGGAAAGATGTGCTTGGCTTAGTCCGTGAGTTTACCGAAGATGAGGAGTCGTTGTCTATAGTAATAGATGAGGTTAGGCGCTGGAAACGGCATGTAAATGCAGTTTGTTGCGAATTTGGCCTAAATCCAGTAAATATCGAAAGGAGGGTAGATGTGTTTCTCGAGGATCCTGAGAGAGTGCTAATGTTTGTGAAGTAATGGAAATACAATTATGAGAAGGCGGCTCCAACTGAGGGGTCGCCTTTTTCTTTTACCGGGGCTTATACCTTGTTAGAATATCCCTGTTTTACCCGGAAAACTCGTTTTAGTATGCCTCTCAGCATAGATTTGGGTGGACAAGGGGGTTTCCCCAGGGAGGGCCAATAGGCGCCCAAAAACCATACAAAAAGGGGGTAAATATGGAAAAGCTAATGACAGTTAAGGGCCTGAGCGAGTGGCTCCAGGTGAGCCCTAGCACGATCTACCAGTGGACGCATACTGGGTTCATTCCGCACTATAAGATCCCTAAGGGCGTAAGATTTAGGCCCTCTGAGGTCGAGCGGTGGCTCCAAAAACGCAGAAAAAAGGGGAGGGCCAGCTATAAATTAGATATTTCTTTATAATATTACTACCCGGTGCTATAATGTAACAAAATGTAATAGGAGAATTATGCCTAAAATAGAACAATATCTTACAGCTGAAGAAGTTGCGCAAGCTTTAAAACTCCATCCTTATACTGTTAGACGACTCTGCCGGGAAGATAAGATTCCCTGTTTTAAGTTCGGGGGGCAGTGGAGATTTAGTAAGAATGAGATAGAAGCTTGGAGAAGAAAGAAGCAGTGAGAGATTAGCAAGGAGTTATATGCCTCAAATGTATAGAGGGCCAGAAGATCAGGCAAGACATGAAAGGATAAATCCTGCTTTAGAAGCAGCTGGATGGGAAGTGCAACACTTCTCCACAGCCAATATTTATGCCTCTAAGGGGGTTGCTGTTGAATATTTTCAGATGGGTAAAGGAGTAGGTGAGGCTGACTACGTGCTCTTTGTAAACGGCAAAGCCGTTGGCATTATCGAAGCAAAGAAAGAAGGAGAAACCCTTATAGGCAAAGAGTTCCAGTCGGGAAAGTATGCCCAGGGTTTTCCCAAAGAATTCCAGTATGTAGATCTGCCCTTACCATTTGTGTATGAATCAACTGGGTCAGAAACAAGGTTTACCAATCTGTGGGATCCTAAGCCAAGGAGCAGAGAGGTTTTTAACTTTCACAAGCCTGATACAATGGAAGAATGGGTAAATGACAACACTGATACCCTCCGGAAAAGGTTGCTGAAACAGGCTGATATTGAGAATAAAGGTTTATGGGATGTTCAGAAAAGAGCTGTAGAAAGCCTTGAAGACTCATTAAGAGGAGCTCACCCCAGGGCTCTTATCCAGATGGCGACAGGTTCAGGTAAGACATACACAGCGGTAAATATCTGCTATCGTCTTATCAAAAATGCCAAAGCAAAGAAAATCCTATTCTTGGTTGATAGAGGCAACCTGGGGCACCAGACATTACAGGAGTTCCAGAATTTCACTGTTCCCAAGGATGGACGCAAGTTTACGGAACTCTATAATGTGCAGCATTTGACTTCTAATGTAGTAGATGATGTTTCAAGGGTATGCATATCCACCATACAGCGGGTCTACTCGATGCTTAAAGGGGAGAAGGAGTTAGATGCGGTAGATGAAACAAAGTCAGGCTTTGAGTCAGATTATTTTCTTGCGCCTGCTCCGGTTGAATACAACCCGATGATACCGATAGAGACATTTGATTTTATTATAGTTGATGAATGTCACAGGTCGATCTATAACCTCTGGAAACAGGTGCTTGATTATTTTGATGCTTTTCTTGTCGGTCTTACCGCGACTCCCTCTAAAAGTACTATAGGGTTCTTTAACAAAAACCTTGTCATGGAATATACACATGAAGAAGCTGTTGCCCATGATATCAATGTTGATTTTAGTGTTTACAAGATAAGAACAAAAATCACAGGGGAAGGGTCAACAATAAACGCTGGTGAGGTTGTCCAGAAAAGAGACAGAAGGACCAGGAGAAAAAAGTGGGAACAGCTTGAGGATGAGGTGACCTATGATGCCGACCAGCTTGACAGGGCGGTAGTATCAAAAGACCAGATAAGGACAGTTGTTCGTACATTTAAAGATAAACTGTTTACAGAGATATTCCCAGGAAGAAAACATGTTCCCAAAACTTTGATATACGCAAAAGACGATAACCATGCAGAAGAGATAGTTGAGATAATAAGGGAAGAGTTCAACGAAGGCAATGATTTTGCCGTAAAGATTACATATAAGACAGAGGGTGAGACGCCTGAGAATTTGATAAGGCAGTTCCGTAATGATTTTAATCCAAGAATAGCCGTTACGGTAGACATGATAGCAACCGGGACTGATATCAAACCGCTTGAGATAGTTTTTTTCATGCGGTCGGTTAAAAGCAGGAACTACTTTGAGCAGATGAAGGGTAGGGGAGTGAGGGTTATCAGGAATGACGACTTTAAGGCAGTTACGCCTGATGCCATGGCAAAAGAGAGATTTGTCATAATTGATGCCGTAGGGGTTACTGAGGATGATGACCTGAGCGATACAAGGCCGCTTGAGCAGTCTCCAAGCATGTCATTCAAGAAGCTTCTCACCGCTATCCGTTATGGTAAGCCAAACAAGGAACTCCTTTCATCATTATCAGGCAGGTTGGTGAGATTGCACAAGAAACTGACGGATGAACAGATAAAAGAGATCAAAGAGCTGACAGGAGGCAAGGGGCTAAAAGACTTTGCTTATGATTTTGTGTTGGCAATAGACGAAGACAGGGTATTTCAGCAGGCTCTTGATGAGTATGCAGAAAAAGGTGTGCCCGAAGAATATGCTCCTCAAGAAGAAGACTTGGATAGTGCTTCAGAAAAAAGGATGATAGAAGCTATTAAGCCATTTATCGGTAATGCCAAGCTTATGGAAAGGCTCCCTGAGATTAAAGCCGAGACAGAACAGATTATTGATGATGTTTCTATTGATGCAGTTAAAGAGGCAGGGTATTCCCCGATAGCTACGGAGAAGGCCAAGAGTGTTATTAAATCCTTCAAAGAGTTTATAGAGAAAAATAAAGATGAGTTAACTGCGCTTCAAGCTTTTTACAACAAAGGCAAGCTGCATTGGGATGACCTTAAAGTATTGTCCGAGAAAATCAAAACACCGCCGTATTGTTTGACTCCAGCAGTAATATGGCAGGCGTATAAACAGCTTGAGGCAAGCAAGGTGCACGGTAAGCGGCTGACTAAGATAGCAGATTTTGTATCACTATTAAGGTTTGAGCTTGAGAAAGCGGATGAGATAGAACCTTTCTCAGATACAGTTGATAAGAGATTTTCCAGATGGCTCAGTGAGCAAAGAACTATGGGGGTCGAGTTTACTCAGGAGCAGCTTAACTGGCTTGAGAAGATCAAACATCATATAGCAGAGTCTATAGAGATTATACCGGATGATTTCGAATATGCTCCATTTGATCAAATGGGAGGGCTAGGAAAAGCCTCCACGGTATTTGGGCCAGAATTTAATTTAATATTAAGGCAATTATCAGAAACGTTGGTTATATAAATGGGAAAACAATACGATTGGGAAAAAGTTCCTATAGAAAATATTTGCAAGAAAATACAATATGGGCTTACTTCGAAATCTGGGTGTGAATATAAGGGGCCAAAGTATTTGAGAATTACAGATATCCAAGAAGGAAGTGTTGAGTGGGATAGTGTTCCTCGTAGTTCGGTTACATCTGGGTTAGAGAAGTATTTCTTGAAACCAGGAGACATAGTTTTCGCTAGGACAGGCGCAACCGTTGGTAAGAGTTTTTTAATAAAGACATTGCCTGAAAAAGCTGTATTTGCTTCTTATCTAATTAGGATTATTTCAGATCAAGAAAAAGTTGTTCCCGAGTTTTTATGGTATTACTTCCAGTCTCCAATGTATTGGAGTGTTATATCAGAGAAGCAAAGGGGGATAGGTCAACCAAATGTTAATGGTAAAATTTTAGGGGCAATAAGAGTGCCTATGCCGGAAAGTATAGAGATGCAATCTAAAATGGTTGAAGAGCTCGATGCACAATTTACTCGACTAGATTCAGCAGTAAAAACATTGAAAAAACTAAAGGACAAACTAAAATCTTATAGACAAAGCATATTAAAGGCCGCTTTTGAGAATAGACTTCTTGAGAGTAATGACAAATGGGAGAAAGGTGCTATTCTGGATTATTGCAAAAAAGTGAAACAACTTAATCTTAAATCAGAAAACTTCAATCATTTTACATATATTGATATAAGTTCAGTTGATAATGATAGGCAAAAAATTGTAGACCCTAAGATACTTGCATCGGACGAGGCTCCTTCAAGGGCCAAGCAAGAGACACTGCCAGGTGACATAGTTTATTCAACAGTTAGAGTTTATTTGAAGAACTTGGCAATAGTCCCCGAAGTTGAAACTAGCAAGATTGTTTCCTCAACGGGCTTTACTGTATTGAGGCCGGACGAGCGTTTGAACAATAAGTTTTTGTTTTATTATTTACTTAGGGAGGATGTGACGAGAAAACTTAATTCAATGCAGAGGGGAACAAGTTATCCAGCGATCAGGGATAATGATTTGTTTAATTTTGAGATCAATCTTCCTTGCAGTGTAGAGTTACAAGAAGCTATTGTTCATGAGATAGAATCAAGATTTTCGGTTATTGATAAAATAGAAGAGACGATGGAAGAGACTCTGAAAAAGACGGAATTATTTAAAAACTCAATTTTAAAAATAGCCTTTGAAGGAAAACTTGTGAAAAAGGGAGTTAAGGCATGACAGGTCCCAAACAATTAGTAGCTAAATTGTGGAACTATTGTAATATTCTTAAAGATGATGGTCTGTCCTATGGAGATTATGTGGAACAGCTTACATATCTATTATTCCTGAAAATGGATGATGAGCGAACCAAGTCTCCCTTCAACAAGAAATCTGATATCCCCAAAAAGTATAACTGGCAGTCATTGTTGTCAAAAGATGGCGCAGAACTCGAAGCCCATTACATTAAACTCCTCAATGAGCTCGGTAAAGAAGAGGGGATAATAGGAGTTATCTTTCGTAAATCACAGAATAAGATACAGGACCCTGCAAAACTGAGAAGGCTGATAGTTGAGCTGATAG
>Ga0180431_10000457_pt1 | contig 59180 bp, 55 predicted proteins | sample SS_ome_11_FD_132459 | JGI IMG/M metagenome (GOLD analysis project Ga0180431, IMG submission 132459) | Hypersaline lake sediment archaeal communities from the Salton Sea, California, USA - SS_1_MS_1 metaG | ecosystem: Environmental > Aquatic > Non-marine Saline and Alkaline > Hypersaline >... | reverse complement strand
CCCATACCGGCGTAAAGGGCGGTGCATAGCCCAGATCCAGATAGGCAAAATCATCTATCGACATCCGTGCGGTGATGGCCGTCGCCAGGATATTCGTTCGCTGAGCGGCGCCATGCTTCCCCACCAGCTGCCCACCGATTATCTCCCGGGTATCCGGATTGATGGTTATCTTGACAAACAGATTCTCCGATGCGGGACAGTAGCCGGCAATATCCTTCCAGGTAACCACCGAGGATTCGTTCTTGATGCCATGCATCTCCGCTTCCCGTTCAGAGAGACCGGTCTTTCCCACCTCGAGATCAAAAACCTTCACCAGCTGTGAGCCGACAATACCCCTGAAGCGTTCCGTCGAGATTCCGGCAGCCTGAAGACCGGCAACACGACCCTGCTTATTTGCCGTTGAGCCCAGCGGCATGTACACATCCGTGTCCGTTATCAGATGCCGGACGGTCGCACAGTCGCCCGCAGCATAGACATCGGGAAGAGTGGTCTGCGACCGCTCATCAACAACCAGAGCGCCTCGCTCGGTCATCTTCAGCCCGGCATCCCGGAGAAAATCAGTATTGGGAATCACCCCGACTGAAACGACGATAAAATCAGCCTCAACGGCTCCGTCATCGTGGTGAACGATCAAGCTTCCCTCACGCGAGATCCTGTTAACCGCAACTCCCGTCATAATCTCAACATCGTTATCTTTCAGCTTATTCGTTATCCGCTCACGGATCTCAGGATCGAGAGCCATGGCAACCGATTCCATCCGCTCAATGATTACCGGTGCAATACCAAGCTCATGAAAGGATTCTGCCATCTCGAGGCCGATAAAACCACCGCCGATCAGCACAGCCCTTTGCGGGAAGTTTCTCTGGACAAACTCCTTTATCCTGATTCCATCATTCAGATTGCGCAGCATGAATATATTTTCATGCTCAATACCCTCTATGGGAGGCACGACCGGTTTTGCACCCGTGGCGATAATGAGCTTGTCATAGGTGTACCACTCATCCTCTCCAGCGAGGTGAATCAACACCCGCTTGTTCGCAAAATCAACCTGTTTCGCCTCGGTGTCGGTAAAGATATCTATCTGCCTCCGGGAGACATAGTCATCCTTGTCAATGGCGATGAGCCGTCGGTGATCCTCGATGAGATCGCTGATGTAATAGGGCATGCCACAGGCGCCGTACGAAACATAATCGCTCTTCTCAAAAACAGCTATGGATATATCCTTGTTCGCCCTGCGTGCCTGAGACGCAGCGCTCATACCGGCAGCAACACCGCCGATTACCATGATATCATACTGTTTCATATCACCGCTCCACCGGTTGCACCGCTCCCGGTTGTTTATTTACACCGAATTTCTTTCCGAGATCCGATATCTCCTTAATGCCCAGGCAGATCTGACTGCCGATAATGACTGCCGGAACTCCCCTGACTGTTAGATTCCTCTCCCGTGCCATCTTTAAAAGCAGATCGCGATTTTTCTTATTGTACCATACTTCGTACTGCTTAACCCTGATCCGCTTATCCCGGGCGAGACTTTCAATAACCGACTTTACCTGCCCGCAATTCTGACAACCCGATCCGTAAAAATAAAAGATCTCAACCGGTTTTTCCACGGGGACCGTAGCATCTTTATCTTCTGCAGCCGGTGCCGATCTCTTTACAGCGCTCTTATCAGAGACATCCTTCGTCTCGTCGTTTTCAGAGCAGGCGCTGAAGAGAGCAAATGCGGCGATGATTAAAAGAGCAACCTGTTTTTTCATCTGTTCTGCATACTCCTCTATGGGTATCTGTCAACACATTCACTCCGTTCGCTTCCCGAGATTATCTCTTCCCGATAAAAACGGAAAAGAACAGGAGTGCGCTACAATCATGCGTACAGGTATGTATTCACTATTCCCGTTCATGCGCCTTACCATCAATGTAGCCTCAAAAAGAATTATTTCAAGAATTATTTAACCACTCCTTTTCAGGATACCGGCAAACGGTATCCCGCAATTTGTTGATTGACAGAAGCAGCCCGGATACTAGAGTTCACGGAAAGAGAGGAGGAGAAATGGAAATCAACTCGGACGCCGTCGGAACCGAATTATCGGAATACACGACACAGGTAACCTGGCGTGACACCATGAACTACGCTGCTGCAATAGACGATGCAAATCCCTGCTATTTTGATGATGAGCGTGAGGAAGGGATCATCGCCCATCCACTGTTCAGCGTTGCACTTCTCTGGCCCATGATAGAGCGTATTCGTGAAATCATGGAGCGGAGAGGCTATACGCCTGAAATTATTGCAACAATGGTGCACTACTCCGAGTATCTCCAGTTTCACCGACCCGTTATCCCCGGGGATCATCTCAGCATTACCGGCTCAATCGCCGCCATAGTGCCGCATCGGTCGGGAACCCATGTGATAACCCGACTCGAAGCGAAAAGCGACACCGCTCCGGTATTCACCGAATTCAGCGGCATACTCCTGAGAGGGGTTCAGTGTGCCGATGAGGGGAGTGGAGGAAATGAGATTCCGCGCGTTCCGGAATATTCGGGAGACAATCCGTCGCATTGGGAGAGCATCATTTACATAAACGAACTGAGACCCTATCTCTACGACGGCTGTACCGATATCTTCTTCCCCATACACACCTCGAAAAAATTTGCCCGCAGCGTGGGTCTTCCGGGAATAATCCTTCAGGGAACAGCCACCCTCGCCTACGCAGCCCGGGAGATTATCAACCGGGAGGCCGGTGGAGATCCACGGCAACTGAAATCGATCTCCTGCCGATTCACCGGCATGGTTTTGCCGGGAACGGATATTCACATTATTCTCGACGGCAGTGAAGCACTGAACGATTATCGAAATCTCTTTTTCCATGTTCTCAGCCAGGGAGAGAGGGCAATCAGCAGAGGTTATGCACGAATTCAGGGCTAGGAAATCGCCGCTCAAGGCCTTATCTCTCCACGCGGATCAAAGGGACTTTAGCCGATGACCATATGCAGCGGTTTCAGGCTGTTCTGCCTCACCGGGTCAGAACAACAGGACCCCTTCCCGTAATAGCAATGGTATTCTCGAATTGAGCGGAAAGCTTACCGTCCGCGGTTGCGACAGTCCAGCCATCCTCAAGGGATATCACCTCGCGCCCCCCCTCGTTCACTATCGGCTCAACAGCAAGAACCATCCCCTCCTGCAGCTCCATACCGCTCCGCTCTTTGCCGAAGTGAGGGACCGCGGGCAGCTCATGGACAGAAAAACCAACCCCGTGTCCTGAAAAATCCCGAACAATGCTGTATCCACTGGACTCGACATAGCGCTGTATAGCAGAACCGATATCGCCCATATGTCTTCCGGGAAACATCACTTCTATCCCCTTCTCGAGGGCTGACCGCGCTACCATCACGAGCTGGCGAGCATTCTCCGATATCGGTTCAACGACAACGGTTCTGCACGCATCGGCAAAGAACCCTCGCTTGACAACACCGATATCTATTTTAACGATATCACCGAGCTGCAGGAGCTTCTTTTTTGAGGGAATACCGTGAACAACCTCGCTGTTTACCGAAATGCAGGTAGCATACCCATAATTGATGACGGTCTTGAATGAGGATCGTGCCCGGTGCCGGTGTATCTCCTCCTCAACAAACGCATCCAGCTCAAAGGTTGACATCCCCCTGAGCGAGAGGTGCTGAATGCGTTCGAAGATCAGCGCAATGATTCTGCCCGCTTCGCCGATTCGCTTGATATCGTCGGGTGTTTTTAACTGAATGTGCTGCGATTGTTTCAAGGCTCATGCCGGATTCATGTGCTCACTGACGCCTCGACAGGATTTGCATCGATAAGCCCGGTTTCGATCTTGATCTTCTCCTCAATCGCCTGGGCGATGTTCTGATTTTCCCTGAGAAAATTCTTGGCATTCTCTCTCCCCTGGCCAATCCGGTCATCGCCGTAGGAGTACCAGGTTCCTGCCTTTTTGATAATGTCAAACTTCGTTCCGAGATCCAGTATGCCGCCGAAGCGACAGATACCGCTGTTGTAGAGAATATCGAATTCCGCCTGTCGGAAGGGAGGCGCCACCTTGTTCTTCACCACCTTGACGCGGACCCGGTTCCCAATCGCCTCATCTCCCGATTTGAGGGTCTCAATCCTTCTGATGTCGAGGCGAATCGATGAGTAGAATTTCAGTGCGTTGCCGCCGGTCGTCGTTTCCGGCGAGCCGAACATCACGCCGATGCGGTGGCGTATCTGATTGATGAAAACAACGCTGGTCTTCGATTTTGAAATAACTCCCGTAAGCTTTCTCAGCGCCTGACTCATGAGCCGCGCCTGGAGCCCCATGTGGGCATCTCCCATCTCTCCCTCTATCTCCGCCTTGGGAACCAGCGCGGCAACCGAGTCGATAACGATAATGTCGATCGCCCCTGAGCGCACCAGCGCCTCGGTTATCTCAAGAGCCTCCTCTCCGGTATCCGGCTGCGAGACCAGCAGCTCATCGGTGTTCACCCCGAGGCGCGCCGCATACGCGGGATCGAGCGCGTGCTCGGCATCGACAAAGGCAGCGATACCGGCAGTACGCTGCGCTTCGGCAACCACGTGCAGCGTGAGCGTTGTTTTCCCTGAAGCCTCCGGGCCGAAAATCTCCGTGACCCGCCCGCGCGGTATTCCGCCGACGCCGAGCGCCACATCGAGCTCAAGCGAACCGGTGGATATTGCGGGAATCCGCACCCGAGCGGATTCATCTCCGAGCTTCATAATTGAGCCCTTGCCGAACTGCTTCTCTATCTGAAAGATTGCCGATTCCAGCGCCTGTTCTTTCTGATTAATCTCTTTCTGTTCTGCCATGGGAACACTCCTCAGCTTTTATCACCGAATGGTGTTGTGATGCTCCATCTCCCGCATGACGCCATCACCCTGTACTGCGGACACCATGCTGTTTCTCTATAAGGAGACATAATAATTAAATCAATTCCCGATAATTTTGCAAGTATTTATTTTCTTTCCCGTGCACAAAGCGCTCTTTTTTTCAGCTCCACCCGCGTGCATCATCGCCGACATTCCCGAATGTCGCCCGCGAAACCCTCACTCATACTATACGAATAGATTGCTGCGAAAAGAAACACTTTTCGCAGGAGAAGCCTGTTAATTCAGGAATATTCAATAATTCCGGGATTGCTCAGGTAACCATCAAATACTAACAGATAATAAATGCATTCCCCAATGAAGCGGGAACAAGCAACCCTTTTTAAAAACAGCAAAGCCATTACCAAACATGAAATAAAATTTTCACTTTCTCACTCGAAGCTGTGAGATGATATTCATGTTAATTATCACGCAACGGCTGATTATGTCAAGCAAAATACTAAATTTTTGTTTAGTGCCTAATCGGCCGAGATTATCACCGGTGTTCCCACCCGAACATACTTGTGGAGTGCTCTGATATCTTTGTTGTACATGATAATGCAGCCAGCGGTAGAGAGTTCGCCCACCGAAGGGGGATCATTATTGCCGTGAATGGTAATCCCGTAACCGATTCCTGTCACTTTCCCGTCCACCATCGGGACGAGACCCCTCTTAACCGCCTCCTCGTAATTCTCCCGGTCCTTCTCATTGGGATAATCAATCCAGAAGAGCCGCGGCCCGTAGGCATTGCGACCGGTATCAACATCCGGTTGACCGAACTTGAAGTGGCCGTCTTCCGCCCTGAGATACCGGTCGTTCAATTCCTTCAACTTTTTATACGCCGCTGTTTTTTTGTTCGCATCCATACTCAGCACCTGTACGACGCGATAGCATCCTTCCGGCGTCCTGGAATCTCCCTCATGGAGCTTCGGCCTCCGGTCAGGATTCAGGCCGTAGCCAACCGGATACTGTGTGACAACCCTCCCCCTCCTGTTGTAAACGTAAAGGCGGAATTCCCCCTTGCTCACGTACAGCACATATCTCCCCCCGAATCCCCTGAAGGCCCGTTTCACCTCATCAACTCGATGCATTCCCGCTGTACCGGAGATACCTTCCGCCATGAGGAAAATCCAGAAAGTGAAGATAGTTGTCAAGACAGGCCATCGGGACCACAAAAAAGGCTTTTCATTATCACTCTTCTTCAGTTTTTCGTTCATACGCTCGAACTGCCCCCATCATGACAATAGCAGAGAACGACGAATATCCGGTTGCTTGAGAGAGGATCCGCAATGCGCGTCAGGAGATCGACAGGCAGCATTCATGTACTCTACAAGTGCTCTCTGCCGGCAACGAGCTCCTGCTCGCTTCCCATTCCATATCATCTCATAGCACCTTCTGATTTCCCCATGGAAAAAGCAAATTAAATTTGATCATGCACGATATCACACGCTGTCATCATCAACCATCGTAAAAAAAGGCAAAATTGCCCGAGAAGTTATTGACAACTGCACCTGAATACGGAAATAAATGCATCTTATTTGCGCTAACAGAAGTGTATCCCATTGAAATATTAAGATATGCACTTCGCCAATGAGCGATGAGGATACCCTCGCACGTGTGCCGAGATGATAGTACCGGCACTGCGTGAAACCGTAATTCATCATCCCGATACCCGTGCAGAGACCACATGAACTCTATCCGAAGGATATAACGTCCTCTGCAAAACGAGATACTCAGTGGGAAGCATTATGGGGAAGGTCATGAAGAGAAAGAACACTTCAGTAAATCCATACGCCAGAGCTCTCATACTCATCCTCTTCATCATAAGCACAATCGCACGATGCGATGTCAGGGAAAAGACCATCGAGGGCAATGCATTCTGGAACAACCTCTCCAGATTTCTCGCTGGAATGACGGTCCCGGAGAAGAGCGAATTCTGGAAGCATACACAGTCACGATACTATCAACGATACACCACCTTCATGAACAACTTCTGGAATCAGGTCGAAGTGGAGAATATCGATCCCATCGTCCCGTGGCGAGATGAGAATATACCCCGAAAACACTCCGGAACCACGGTCTTCTACCCCTTGAGCGGTGCGGATTTCGTCAATATGTATCTGTTATTCCCGGACGCGCCCCGCTATCTGATGATTGCCCTCGAAAAGCCGGGTTCGATTTTACAGCTTCAGGATCTCTCACGAAAAAAGGTGCAATACGGTCTCTCCTGTATAAAACGGGTGATCTATCCCTACTGCTATCTGAACTACTTTCAGAGCCGCACCATGAAGCATGAGATGGCCAATTTCAACATAACGGGCGTCGCCCCCATCATTCTGATATTTATGGCGAGATTGAATCTCAGGATAATTGATCTGCAAGCGATCGGCATTGAGAGCACCGGCGCCATCATGCCTCTCGACAGGAGAGGGCTCATTCAAGGGGAGAAACCGGAAGCAACCGGTATTCGCATACATTTCACCCAGGGGGAAAAAGTTCAAGAGGTGATATATTTCAGCATGCGATTGGGTGATGAAAAGGTGAGCACCGACACCGGCATCGGTCGATACCTCAACAGCTCTGCTTCCATGAGAACGCTCATGAAGTCCGCGGTGTATCTCCTCCATATGAAGCGGTTTTCCGGTGTCCGGGATTTCATTCTCAGGAAAAGCGCCATAATCGTTCAGGACGATTCCGGCATTCCCTTCAACTCCTTTGATACGAAAATCTGGGAACTGAAGCTTTACGGCGTTTACGAGCCACCCTATAAGATAAAAGGATGCTACTGGAGCAATCAACAGGATCTTCAAAAAAGCTACGAGAAGGTGGATACTGTCCTCCCCTTTAACTTTGGCTATGGGAGCCTGCGCGGAAGGAATAAGTCAAATCTGATGATCGCAATTAAAAAAACCTGATGGAACCGCTGCAGGCAGTATCATATCATCACTTCAGCGATACACCCGGACATGAATACAACCGACCCAAATACTAAAAACCGATTTCCTCTTCGCGCAATACGCGAGATGTTCGGATCACTGCGAGCAGCAATCGGCAGAGCGACTGCCGCTCTTTTCATCACCATGTTTATCATAACCCTCACGTATCGAATCCTCCTGACGCTGGATCTCATGCACGAACCGGTCAAACCCTTTGACTTCAATCCCGACGGACAGACACTGCTGTTCATTACGCAGTATGTTCCTACCGACTGCCTCTTTGTGCTCTGCCTGACCCTTATATCCTGGATGATCTCACATCTCTTTCGGAAAACCTCCGTGAGAGCGGCATCACCGGTCGGTATTCTCATCATTCTGATAACCATATTCACTACCATCCTCATCTATGAGACCCACTCCCGCCTCCTCTTCGCCGCGCAAACCGGGCTGAGCGCAGCCGTCATCAGAGAGCTCTCAGCAAATGTATCCTTTGCCGGCGTCCTCCCCTATATCGAAATCGACGATTATATCATGCTCGCCGCACCCCTCCTCCTCTTCCTCCTGTTGCTCAGGGGCGATCCCCTCAGGCGATGGATCGGCCGAATCTCCGCGGCGACTATGCTTCTCTTGATCCTGTTTGTCCCCGCCGGTCTTCTCTCCGATGAGAAACCCCTCGCTCCCGAAATCAGAATGAATCCGGTTATCTTTCTCATCGGCGACATGGCCTCCCAGCAGCGCTCCGCCGAGCAGGAGCTGTCAGCGCTGCCGGAGGTGACACCGTGCGGAATGCAGCTCATCTCGGAGAAGTATGTCAAAAACATGACGCCGGTTAAGCTGATTCCGCCTCATCAGCATCAGAGGTGGAATGTTGTATTTATCATTATGGAATCTGTCGGCAAGCGGTATATCTTCAATGCCGGTTCCGGAGTCACTCCCATGCCCTTTCTCAGGGATCTCTCGAAAAGGGGCTGGTATCTCTCACAGCACTACACGACATCCAATATCAGCTCACGGGCGGTTTTCTCACTTCTCAGTGGCCTGTACGATTTTTTTCACAAAGAGACCTTCAGCACACGGCCCGATGCCGCAACGCCGTCCCTGTACACCTTCCTCGGCAAGGAGTACGACGGATTCCTGGTGACGCCCTCTTCAATATACTGGTATTTCCCGACCGCCTTCCTCAAGAACAGCGGCATACAGATGTTCCACTTCGAGAATCTCTCTTTCAAGGTACAGGAGGCATACCGGCCTGCCGGCCATTACATCGCACGGGACGAGCGGGACACCATGCAATTCTTTCTCGAGCGGTTAACCGCCGCCCGCGAGCCCTTTCTGGGGATCTACATCAGCTTCGTCGCCCACTATCCCTACTTCGATTACGGCACCCCGTATCATATCGTTCCGTCTTCCGGCCGTCTGATTGATCTCTACTATAATAACCTCTATCTCCTCGATAGGCTTATCGAGCGGCTCTACGTACATCTGAAAGAACAGGATCTGCTCGACCGCACCATACTCGTCATTGTCGGCGATCACGGGCAGGCATTCGGGCAGCATCACCCCAATAATTTCATGCACTTCCGCTACAGCTACAACGAGAACCTCCAGGCTCCGGCGGTGTTCTATCAGCCCGTGCTCTTCAAGCCGAACGTTATCGACTACCCGACGAGCCATGTGGATATTCTGCCCACCATTCTCGATTCGATGCGCATCCCCTATGATCCACTCCTCCTGCAGGGAGAATCCCTGTTTCACAGCTCACTGAGCCGCAGGTACATCTTCTTCTACGGACAGGAAGAAACCATCTCATCGCTGAGCAGTGAAAAGATCAAGGTATCGTACTCTCTGAGGGAAAATCGGTGCTGGGCATATGATCTCAAGGGCGATCCGGCAGAAGAGCAGCCACTCAACTGCAAACCCTATGCCGAACAGCTGAAGAGCCTGCAAACCTTCGTTCACTTCCACAACAGGATTCTACCCCAATACAATGCCAGCATCCGGGAAAAACGCGACTTTTTCAGTCGCCGGCATCCCTCCGTACACTGATTGAGTAGCACCCCCTTTACCGTCAGGGAGAGTGGAATAGCGATATCGCCGAGATGGTGGTGAGTGTATTATGTGTTGACGTGCAGAAACAAGACAATATCATGAGCATCCTATTTCAATACTTTTATTCACCATGAATCGAGGACCCTTTCGCAATGCCGGTCAAACTGTCATCCAGACTCAATGAGCTCATCGATCCCCGCCCCTCGACAGGAGCAGGGGAGCATGAACGCCACTCCGTTCTGGACATGATACCGGCATGGCTGAAATCCTCTTTCAAGAGTCCCGGCAAACCGGCTCGTAAACACGGAGAAGCTTTTCAGATGCAAACGAGTCCAGTCGACCACAATGGCGAGAGGGACAAGAAAGCACCCAGAACCTTTCGCCGGGGTCTGCTCGACACGGTGATCGGGCTGCTGCACGTCCTCATCGGCTTCACCGCAACCTTCTGGGCGGCGATCCGCATAGCCATCATCGGGTACCGTGAGGTCCTGCAGTTCGGCAGCTGGCTGGCCATATTCAACTACGGTTGTGAGATGCTCCCCCTGCTCCTCTGGGTATCGGGGATCGGGATACTGCGCAATCAGCGGTGGGGAAAGATACTGGGCATGGTTTGGGCGTGCCTCGCAATCATCACCTCATTGAGCTCATACTATATCAGAAAGAGCTTCTGGGGCATTCTCGCCCCGCTGCCCGACTGGGGCGAAATGCTCATCATCTATTATGCCGGCCTGTACCTTCTGGGGATGGCGCTCAAACCGGCAATCCCTTATATCGCGTCGGCAATAAGATCGTACACCGATGATCGGGCAATCGGCGGCGAAATGATGAGATTCATCCGAATACACCGAAAGAATTACGGAGGGAAAGAATGACCCCCATCGCGCACTGTGCAAGCGGCGTGGGAGTTGGCGGCGTTCTCTCACCGGTTCTCAATAAATCATTCAAGGTGTCCTACCGGGCTCTCACGGTGATTTTTATCATCAGCTCCCTGCTGCCCGACATCGATGCCGTCTCCCTCTTGTTCAATCACCGCATCTATTTCGGAAAATGGTGGTATTCGCATCACATGATGGGGCACTCGCTCATCGGCGCTGCCATCTTCGCGAGCATCATTGCACTTATCTACATCACCATTGCAATTGCCCTCAGGGGGATACGAAACCTCTTCCGCAGGGAGAAGGTGCCGCTGGAGGGGAGGATCCGGAGATTCATCGGCGCACTCCTGGCTGCATATATCGGCTGCCTCGCCCACTTCATCGGCGATCTCCCCACTCCGCCCGGACCATGGGGGGGCATTGCCCTCATGTGGCCCAAAACGGAGATGTACGGCGGCTGGGAGAAGATATACTGGCATAACTATTACATTATCTACCTCTCCATCGTTTTCCTGATCGGCTATCTGGCTGTGCAGTTTATCGCCGGAGCTTTTTCAGCAGTGAGAATAAAATACATGCAGTGGGCGGGATACCTCTTCAGGGGCATCTCCGTTATTATGAGCCTCTTCTTCATTTACAAGGTGGCACTCTTCGTACAGCAGAGCGACTACCGGTCGATGGGCCGTGAGAAGTGGATACAGTACAATCGAACCCTGGTGCCCGAGCAGTATGCGCGGGATTCTGACAAGTATCACTATCAGGCAACGGTTTTCTGGCGCAAGCGGGTGCTCACTCGGGATGATCTCATCGCAGCAGGAAATCGAATCCTCGGCTGGTTTGAAAATCGGCACCGAGCCGCTGCCCCGTTGCTGAGAGCGATCATGCCCCGCTTTCGATCGGCAGAAGAGGAGATGCAGGTATATCGATCGCTGCAGGAGATGGCACCGGGGATGGAGGACTCACGCCCCGGCACATACCGCGTCTGGATAATCCGTGACGTCTTTCCCGATCCGCAGTACTACAACAGGGGTTTCACCATCCGGTACTTTCACCACATCCACAGGCACCTCATTCAGATGACGAATGCCCGCATGATTGTCTTTTGCATCGACGAACGGGATCAGAGGGGGATGGCGACGCGCGTCAGCTGCGTCTATCACTCGAACAAAATCTACGTACCCGACACCAAACCACCGCAACTGCACTGCGCTGATATCAAGCACTCATCGCTCAATCTCTGGAAGCATGACCGAATACCGTATAACCTCATACCGCGGTCAAGCTATTCCCGCTACCGGAATCTCATCAAGGGATTCTTCCCTTCGCTCAACACAACGCCCGGATACCTCTGGCCCGGCGTGAAAACCGGCATTGCCATTCACGCCGGAATGCTGAGTCTCGGCTGCATTATTGCCGTCTATGGCCATCTCGATATCGGATCACATCTGCAGCATCCCTTCTTCCCCCTCTGGGAAACCGCCGACGATATCATTAATATTCACATGGTTGGCAACAGGTTCCGTGGTGCACAGAAGGTCTGGGGAAGACTGCTCCTGATCCAAAATCCCGAGCCGCTCCTCCGCCGGGAGAACGTGCACAGCGCCGGAGAGCATCAGGAGGAAAAAGCATAGCAGACAGGAGCGAATCGAGAACGTTTCGCGCTCTGCACTCTTTATTTACACAACAATCGGTTCGCCTACAGACGCACCTCTGCCCGCTGTTTTGCTCCGTTTAACTTCTTCTTATACTCGAGCTTGTTGAGCGCATCAACAAAGGAGAGAATACCGGCCACCGAGATGTCAATATTCACACCGTGTCCGAACACCCTGAATTCCGCTCCTTCAAAATCCTCCTTAACCTGAACGGTAACTTCACAGAGCGCATCCGATCCCCCCGTGATGGCAACGAGATTGAAGGACTCTATCTTCGCGGTGGTTCCGGTGATCTGCTTCACTGCATTGACGCCCGCGTCAACACCACCGTTTCCATGGGCGACATCGAAGCTTACTTCACCATCGCTGTTGCGATCCTTAACGGTTATGCTGGCCATCGGCGGGGAGTGCATTCCGGTTGATATCTGAATATCGGTTACCTTGAAACGACCCTGTTCTTTGTATATCGCTTCTCCGATGAGCACTTCAATGTCCTCATCGTAAATCTGCTTCTTGACATCGGCAAGAGCTTTGAAGTACTTGAAGAATCGGTCAAGCTCCTCATCGTTGAACTCGTACCCTAGGCTCTTCAATCGGTCGACCACCGCATGCCGTCCCGAGTGCTTTCCCAGGACGAGCGTTGATTTCTTGATACCGACATCTTCAGGCTTCATGATCTCGTAAGTCATCGAATTCTTGAGCAGCCCGTCCTGATGGATGCCGGATTCGTGAGAAAAGGCATTGGCGCCAACAACCGCCTTGTTGGGCTGGACGGTAACTCCCGTGATATGGGAGAGGAGCCTGCTCGTCGCCATTAACTGCGTTGTATCAACACCGGTACACCCCTGAAAGAGATCGCTCCTGGTTCGTATTGCCATGACAATTTCCTCGAGAGAGGTATTCCCCGCTCGTTCACCGATTCCGTTTACCGTACACTCTACCTGGCGGGCGCCCGCTTCAATGGCGGCCAGGGAGTTCGCAACGGCGAGCCCGAGATCATCGTGGCAGTGCACCGACAGAATCACCCGGTTGATATTTTTCACCTCCTTCATGAGATAGCGGATGAACGAAGCAAATTCCGAGGGGATTGCATATCCGACCGTATCCGGGATGTTCACCGTTGTCGCACCGGCATCGATAACCGCCTGAATCATCGCGGCAACGTAGGCAGGGTCACTTCGTGTCGCATCCATCGGGGAGAACTCAACATTATCCGTATATGACTTTGCACGTTGGACTGCCGCGACCGCATGGGCGAGAACATCCTCTCTGCTCATCCTCAACTGATGCTGTATGTGTATATCCGAGCTGGAGATGAAGGTATGGATGCGGGGGCTCTCGGCGTCCTTTATCGCTTCCCAGGCAGCATCGATATCCTCAGCATTCGCTCTCCCGAGCGCAGTGACCTGAACGCCCCGAACCAACTCGGCAATTCTCTTTACCGCATCAAAATCACCCTTCGAGGCGATGGGAAATCCCGCTTCAATAACATCAACGCCCAGCTTCACGAGCTGTCTGGCAAAGTGAAGCTTCTCATCAATATTCATGCTGAAGCCGGGGGATTGTTCTCCATCCCGGAGGGTGGTATCGAAAATTATTATCTTATCCTTTTCACTCATAGTATGTGCTCCTCATTATGATTAATTTGATAATCGAAAAATTCCGCACTCCCTTCCTGAAAGAACAGTAGCATACACGGGAGAGTCATTCCCTGCACCTCCATATATCCCCATAAACTAAAAAGGCCGTCACGGAGAACTCCATGACGGCCTTAAATCGCAACTGTAATACCATTACATCACGAAACTCTCCACCCGGTTTTTTCATGTGGAATTAGTAGTAGAAACAGAATGTGATTTCGCAATGTCATTTATTTATTCCATATCCTGGTTAAAATTAAAGCACCCTGTTGAATGGTGTCAATATAATTTACGGAAATTTAAAAAAATTTTTTAGTAAATTTCTCCTCCCGCCCCGCAGCATGAACATTGCGAAGAGGAGAACTGCTCAAAAGTCGCCGCAGGGGTAAAAAAGAGTTGCATTATGCCGTCGGTATAATCGTATTATTGTACAAAGATGTAAAGCAACAACATAAAGAGATACTCAACCACATGACCTTATATTCTCTCTGACAGCCCGCCAAGGGGGGCAAAGCGTTTCATTACCTTTGTTCATTCATCGGAGGAATTCGGTGTTTAAAAAGAAGAAAAATAAAGATGCAGCAAAAGTTAATGAGAGGAAACATCCCCGTTACGACTTTTTTCAACAGGCATACTACCGAATAGTCGAGGAGAACGATACCGATGCAGAGGAGTGCTGGGTGAACAACATCTCGCTGGGAGGATTGTGCATTGAGATCGGGAACAACATACTCACGGAAGGTGATATCATCAAGGTCGTGTACAAGGTCATCACCAGCTTCAGAAAAGATGAGCTGAGGGTGATGTACATAAAGAAGGTAATCAACAACTGGCGATACGGCTGCTTATTTATTCAGGCTGATGAAAAGCGGGATGCGATCATTACGAAGTACATTGAAAAAACGTACTTCGATAAAAAGACGTAAACGGCACCCCGTTCTCACTGGCCGGGACCCGGTTCTCCGCTCATCCAATCCGCAAAGGTGTCAGTATCTCCCGCGATCCGGTGAACGGCGTTTCCCTCACTCGCTGCGGGGAGGGTTTCGGATCCCCAGTTGAGATCAGCGGGGAATTCTGACGATCCGCCTTCAATATAAACAGCGTCGATTATCATCTCATCCACTTTCAGGAATACGGTCTCCCCGGTATTGTTGAGCGAGAAGCTGAATCCCGCATAATCCGGCGGTACGCCAAAACGATTCAGAAAGCTGTCTGAGGATTTCGCAATGACTGCTCTGTCCAGCGCAGGGATAATGCTGTTCTCGGGAAAGGCAAAGGGAGTGCTATTCTCGTTGCCATCCACCAGCATCACTCCCGAGAGATCGAGATCCTCATCACTCCCGTTATAAATTTCAATAAATTCTGCGTCATCGCTCCCGATGTCGTCATAGAACACCTCGCACAGCTTCAGATGGGAATAATCCACCGGCTTCACGACGGTAACGACCTCGGTGGCGCTGTAATCCCCGAGGGTGGCGATCAGGATTCCCTCCCCCGCAGCACAGGCTGAAACAACGCCTCTCCCTTCAACGGCTATTGCTGCACCCTCGACTCGCCAGCTCGCTTCCGATTCCTCCGCGAACAATTTCTCACCGGTCGAATATATCCAGAGAGCTCGAGCTGCCACCCTCTCGCCAATCGTGAGCGTTCTCCGTGGCAGGTATATCTCGAGGCCGGTTCTCTCATCCCCGATAATCTCACCCTGATACTTCTCGGGGAATCCGCAGCTGAAGAGCATAACAACGATAAGCACGCCTCTCCTGTAATGACTCATAGAACCATCTCCCTTGTGCTATTCCGACATGGGCAGCGATGCGGCACGGTCCATGATCGGCTCCCTGCAAGGTATACGAATCAGGAGAGCGGAAAGACTGCTTTTTTTCTGCAAAAAAACAGCCCCTTCGCGGGAGTGATGCCGATAGTCTGTCAGGGGAATCCGGATAAAAATGAAATTTCTTTACAGAACTGACATGCTCCCGTATACTGCAGCCATAATCCCGATAATCCGGTTCCCATTCCGATTTGAGAAAAAAGCGAGGATAGTATGATACGACGGTACCTTTCTCCTCTCGTTCTCATCATCTCGATACTGGCAACCCGTCCCGTCTTCTCAGACAGCGGGACAATGAACATTCTGGTGTACCCCTTCAAGAACACCGGCGACAAGAAGTACTCCTGGATAGCAGCCGGAATGACAGATACGGTTATCTCCGATCTGAATACGCTCACGGGCGTCCACGTGATATCTGATCGCGATCGCCGGCGGGTGGCGAGAGAGCTTGAACTCGGGATGACCGGACTCCTCAGGGAGGAAACCATCGTGAAGGCGGGGAAGATGACCGGCGCCAACATCATCTTCACCGGGAGCTATCTCGTATGGGATAATCGGATACGGGTCCATGCAAAGCTGATTACGGTCGAAACCGGAGAGATTTTCAGATCCACCAAGCTCGACGGAACACTTGAAAAGATATTCGAGCTCCAGGATTCCATAACAATCAGCCTGATGACAGAAGCTGAGAAGATACACATCGCCGATGTCAAGCCGGTCGTCTTCGGCGGTAAAGATCGGGAGCGCATCTCGCGGAGAAGCAAACCGAGCTTCACTGCGTTCCGGTGGTATTCACGGGGGCTGGAGGTGCACGAAACCAATCCACAAAAGGCTTTGCAATACTACCTTGAGGCGCTGCGCATCAGTCCCGACTATTTCGACGCCCTGAACAGAACCGGATGGATATATTATGATATAAGCCAGCATCAAAAATCAATCGGCTATTACCGCCGTGCCGAGGAGGTACTCCGAAAACAGCGGCTCCAGGACAGCAACAATTTCGCCACCGTCATGAACGGCCTGGGAGCCGTATACCAGCTGCAGGGAGCCTTCGATAAATCCCTCCAGCATTACTTCAGAGCAGAGGAGATTATGGAAAACCTCAAGATGCAACAGACCACCGATTATGCTGCAACGACGGGGAACATTGGCATGGTGTACCGGCTCAGGGGTGAATACCAGAGGGCGCTGCAATACTATTTCAAAGCGCTCGCCATTTACGAAAAGCTCAATCTGCAGGATACCATCGAGGCCGCCTCAGTTCTGAATAACATCGGAATGGCGTACAAGATGATGAAAAAAAACGATACAGCGCTCACCTACTTCTTCAGAGCAAAGAAGATCGAGGAGCGATCCGGTCATCAGAATACCAAACATTTTGCCACGGTTTTAAACAACATTGCAACAGCATACGATGATAAAGGAGAACCCGATACCGCCTTCCCCTATTATCAACAGAACATGAAAATCATGAAGGAGCTGGGGCTGACGAAAACCTATGAATATGCCGCCACCATGAACAATGTGAGCTCCTATTATCACAGCAGAGGAGATCAGCAGAAGGCGATGGAATACGCGCTGTTATCAAAGAATATCATGGAAGGCCTGAATCTTCAGAACACCAGCGAATACGCCATTACCCTCTGGTGGATCGGCATCTACCACCACAAGCTCAAGAGGTCCTGCCAGGGAATCCCCTACATTGAAAAGGCGATTCGCATTCTCCGTTCGAACAGGTATCCCGGCATCAATGCCGCGCGAAAGTATCTTGAAATACTCAAGCGCGCCTGCGGGAGATAATCATCCGAAGAGCGCCATCTCCCCCCAGTTCCCGCGGCAGGTTTCAAACCGCAGCGCATGCGAGAGTACCTCCCTGAACTGTGATCGCGGTATATCACGGGCACCGAAGGTCTCGACATGCCTCGTGTAGACCTGGCAATCGATAATCATACATCCCTTATCCCTGAGCTTTTCGGTGATAATGATAAGGGCCGCCTTCGAAGCATTATCGATACGGGTAAACATCGACTCGGCAAAGAAGCACCTTCCCAGGGAGACTCCGTACAGTCCTCCCGCGAGCTCATTATCCTGCCAGACCTCGATGGAATGTGCATACCCCATCTCATGCAGAGCACAGTATGCATCGAGCATCTCCGGCGTGATCCAGGTGCCCGGCTGATCCTTCCGGGGCCGGCTGCATTCAAACATCACCCTCCTGAAATCCCGGTCGAAGGTAAACGAAAAGAGATTCTTCAGCAAAACCTTTCTCATACTGCGGGAGATTCTCAGCTCATCCGGAAAGAGAACAAATCGCGGATCGGGACTCCACCAGAGAATCGGCTCTCCCTCCGAATACCAGGGGAATATACCGTTCTGATAACCCAGCAGGAGTCTCTCCGGCGAGAGATCACCGCCGATTGCGAGAATTCCTATCTCAGAGGTAAGCTCAACGGGGGGGAAGGCTATCTCGCTGTTTAACTGAAAGATGGGCATCGGCTACGAGGTCTTTATCTCAACGTGCACATCATCATCCTGAACAACCGCCTGTGCCGTACCACCCTCTTTCAGCTTACCGAAGAGAACCTCGTTGACAAAGGGTTTTTTTATCTTATCCTTGATAAGCCGGGCTACCTCACGCGCGCCGAACACCGGAGAGTATCCCTTCCGGGCAAGCCACGCATAACACTCCTCGGTGACTTCCAGGGTGATATTCTTCTCAGCAAGCTGTTCCGCAAACTCCCGAACCTGCTTCTTCACAATCTGCAGCACAATCTCCTCGCCGAGATTGTTGAAATTCACGATTGCATCGAGACGGTTTCTGAACTCGGGGGAGAAGAACCGCTCAATGGCCTCCTTGATCGCATTATCGGAGATGGATCGATCACCGAATCCCACCTGCAGTCTCCCGATCTCGCGCGCACCGGCATTCGAGGTCATGATAATGATGACATTTCTGAAATCCGCCTTCTTTCCGGTATTGTCGGTCAGCGTGGCGTAATCGAGCACCTGCAGGAGGGTGTTGAAGATATCAGCATGCGCCTTTTCAATCTCATCCAGGAGGAGAACCGCATGCGGTGTTTTCCTGATCGCTTCGGTCAGGAGCCCCCCCTCCTCGTAGCCGACATAACCGGGCGGCGCGCCGATAAGCCGCGCAACGGTGTGTTTCTCCTGATACTCACTCATATCGTATCGATGGAGGGTGACCCCGAGAATTGCGGCGAGCTGCCGGGCCAGCTCGGTCTTGCCTACGCCGGTGGGCCCCACGAAGAGAAATGACGCTATCGGTTTATCCTGCTCATGGAATCCGGCACGGGAGCGCTTGATCGCTTCCGCGACTATCTCCACCGCCTGATCCTGACCGAAGAGCTGCTGCTTCAATTCGGCCTCAAGATCCTTCAGCTTCTCAACCTCGGAAGCGGTGACGCTCTTCTCGGGAATCTTTGCTATCCTGGCAACGACCCGCTCAATATCCCGCTCTTCGATTATCTTGACCTCATCGTCATCGCTGTTCATTCGGGTGAGGGCACCCGCCTCATCGATGACATCGATAGCCTTGTCGGGAAGGTGGCGATCGTTGATATACTTATCCGAGAGTTCGGCAGCAGCTCGAACCGCCTCCTCGGTGTAAACAACCTCATGGTACGACTCGTACTTGTCCTTGAGCCCTTTGAGAATCTCCACGGTCTCCTCGATGGACGGTTCCGGCACCTCGATCTTCTGAAACCGCCTGGAGAGCGCCCGATCCTTGTCAAAAAACTTCCGGTACTCCTCATAGGTGGTTGAGCCGATACAGCGAAGCTTGCCCGTCGCCAGCGCCGGTTTTAATATGTTGGAGGCATCCATGGAGCCGCCGGATACGGCACCAGCGCCAACGACCGTGTGGATCTCATCAATGAAGAGTATGACACCTGTATCTTCCTGGAGCTCATTGATAACTCTCTTCAATCGCTCCTCAAAATCGCCCCGGTATTTCGTCCCGGCAAGCAGCGCTCCCATGTCAAGTGAATATATCTTGAAATTCCTGATAGGCTTGGGAACGGCATCCCGAGCGATGAGCTGCGCCAGCCCCTCGGTGAGCGCCGTTTTCCCGACTCCCGCCTCCCCGACATGAATGGGGTTATTCTTGAACCGCCGGCATAGCACCTGCATCGTCCGTTCAAGGATATCCTCCCGCCCGATGAGCGGCTCCAGCTCACCCTGTCGGGCCCGCTCGGTCAACTCGGAGGTGAAGAGCTGCAGAACCCGTTTCTTTTTATCGCTCCGTCGATCCGTTCGCTGCGTATCTTCCTGGAGCTCGTCCAGATCATCGTCAAAAGCGCGGAAGGTCTGATCGGGAATAATCGAAACACCGTGAGAGATATAATTGAGAAGGTCGAGTCGGGTAATCCCCTCCCTGCTCAGAAAATAGGCCGCATGGGATTCCTTTTCATCAAATATCGAAATATATACATCACCCAGCTCAAGCACATCTTTCTGCGCCGAGGTGATATGAAAGATAGCCCGCTCCATAACATTCTGAAAGCCGAGCGATTGTACCGGCTCAATGTCCTCGGGTACCGGCACGAACTGTTTCTCGAAGAATCGCTCCAGTTCCTGCTTTAACCGATTAACATCGCCGCCGCAGTTCTCAATGATTTCGATGCCGCTCTGAAAAAAGAGCGACGAAAAGAGAACATGCTCCGGTGTCAGATACTCATGACGCCGGTTTTTCGCCTCATTGTACGAGGCGGTGAGGATCTGATTCAGTTCATCTTGTATTTCCATGATTACGCCTCTTCATAACTGCATTTCAACGGAAACCCTCTCTGCTTGGCCATGAGATGCACCTGTGCCGCTTTGGTGACCGCGATGTCGTAGGTATACACACCACAGATGCTCTTCCCCCTGTTATGCACCTCAAGCATCAGCCTGGTTGCGTCGGCTGCGGTTTTCCGAAACACCTTTATGATCACCTCCACGACAAAATCCATGGTCGTATAATGATCATTATGGAGAAGAACCTTATACATTCTCGGTTCATCAACTTCCTGCTCGGAATCAACCTGTAATTCGCCATCAAAGATGTTATCATCATGTTCCTGAGGCATATCTTATCATCCCTGCACTTTCCTCGAATCGCTGAAAGAATTCCTACCCGTACAATACTTTCTCAGAAAAACATGACGTTGTATCTTCGCCCTTTTTACCGTTGGATGAGAAAATCCCATATCCTTCAACAATTATATTGTATAATTCTGCAATATATTTCAATTTTTTTTTAGACTCGTACCTGCCATTCATTCTTTTCCCAATCATATTCCTCAGAGGGTTTGAATCTGCTCTTATACGCCATAAAATGATTACCCGCAACATAATACCCGAGATAGTAATACTTGAGATTCAACACGCGGGCGTAGGCTATCTCCCTGATAACGCCCAGGGTACCAAGGCTATAGCGATCAAATCCACTCCGGTATATAAAATAGACACTGCTCAACGATTCACTGGTTCTGTCGAGGAAACCCACGGCGACGAGCGTCCCATCCAGATAATACTCAGACTGCAGGGAGGGGCAGGACGGCAAATAGAAATTAAAGATGAACTCCTCCTTCAGGGCTTCATTGCCGAAGCGGTGTTTTGAGTGATCACGATATATATCGTATATCTCCTCCGTATACCTGAGCGTGCCGAATCGAACGCTGATATCCCTCCCCTTTCTCATGATCTTCTTCTGATTCTTCGAAGGAGTGAACCTATCGACAAGAATTCGTATCGGGGCGCACTGAGAACACCCCTCGCATGCCGGCCTGAAGTAGTAATACCCGAATTTCCTCCATCCCCGGGAGAGAAATTCATTTAATTCACTCTCATCGAGATCCCTGGCAAGAAAATATTCATAAGTGAGCTCCCTGCCGGCAAGATAGGGACATTGCTCGGGCTCACTTATTGCGGGCTTCTGAAAGAGTACCATATTCCCTTATCACCTATTAGCACTGAATAGCCAAGCATTCAGCTAAATTTTTTAATCATCACCTCTAAAAGGATTAATGAGGTTAGACGCGTATAATAGTCTTGTACATTTCTTTACTGCCATTTACAATTTCACGTAACGGGTATGGTAGATGATGATGGCACTATTTCTGATCAGGCATATTGGAAAAGCTCTCTTTTCGTACACATCCCCTACAGTTTCCCAACCCTCTTTCTCATCTCATGCACTCAGCGAGCACTGCTTCAAACGCGATTCTCCTGTTATCAACAGAATGCGTCTTATAATAAAAATATAAATTTCGGAGCAAAAATGCCATGAAATATTTATCCCTCCTTATTATTTTTTCACTATTTCCCTTCTCGTGCAACACCCAAGAGATCATTACGGCCGACAGGGTTGATATCGTTTTCTACGGCAGGGCGAAGGGAGGAGCGCTTCGACGGTCTCTCACCGTTACCGACAGGAAAAAGGTGCTGCTGCTCGGCAAATCCTTTACCGGAACCGAGAGCGCATCCCTCTACAGGTGTGGCTACACGGGGAGTATCTTTTTTTACCGCTCCGGCAAAAAAATCCTGAGTGCGGAGCTCAACCTCTCGGGAGCAGGCGCCCACTTCGTCTCCCTTCAGAACGAGAAGCTCATCTCATGGAGGATACGCGCCGAGGGGTTGAAGCTGCTCAGAAATATGTATAAAGAGAGCATTCCCGAAGAGAATTAGCTGACATGATAAGCAAAAAAAAGGCCAACTTCTTCGGGGAATTTTGTTGCCGACATTGAGCATGTTTTGTAAAACGGTCATGAATACAATAGTATTATCCTTCATATACCCTATTGTGGAAACGATCTGCTCAGGGATATTTATTAAAAATGTAAAAAGCACAGAGGAGGAATATCAATGCCATGGGTAAATAGAGATATGTGTAGCGGATGCGAAGTATGCGTCGATGAATGCACTGTCGGTGCTATTACAATGGATGAAAACGCTGCGGTCATAGATGAAATAGCATGCATACGATGCGGTGTTTGCCATGATGTGTGTCCGGAGGATGCGGTCCGTCACGACTCAGAGCGAATCCCCGAGGAGGTGGAAGCGAACATTCGCTGGGTCAAACAGTTCATGGAAAATGATTATTATCTAAACGATAAAGAAAAGCAGAAGGGACTGATACAACGCATGGAGCGTCACTTCGAAAAAAATAAAAAGGTTGCTGAAATTACCTTAGAGCGCCTGAAGACACTGTAGAGGCAGGAAACGTAAACAGAATCAACCGGGAGAGGAGTAACCCTCTCTAAAACGACAGATGATTCATTAAGTGGACATTGCATAATACCCGCAATTCGCCCTCTCCACAGCATGTGTGAGCAAATGCCTGTCTGTATCACTCAGTGATAATTCTTTGTCAGATCAATAACCTCTTGCAGGAACGATACCCCGACGCCTGGAATGGCTTATATGGAGAATGGCTCCCGGGTAGCGGTTATCAGCCGGACGATCGCCCCTGCTTCGAGATATGTCTCAACGATCCGAAGGAGCACCCCAAGCAGAAACATATTGTGGATATCTGCATTCCGGTTAAGCCATTATAACGGTATGAGCCGCATCTTTTCCGATGCGGCTCATCTTTTACTGATTGCTATCTCTCAAAAGAACTATCATAACCACCAATCCCGCTATATCGGAATTCTATTCCAACGCAACAGGAATGAGAGAACACTTGACTTTACTTAAAAACAAATACTCACTCTCACTGCAGAAATAAAGAGCTGAAGAGATTTGTATGAAACAGTAAAAAAGCAAAACCATAGTTCCGTTTGCTATCATGAGCACGACATTTGAGACTTTCGAACAGTAAAAAAAATACCTGAAACTGACTCAATCAACAATACGCATTATCATTGACATCCCTTCAATTATGTATTACACTATGCATTATGAATGGGGGTGTATTATGATTTCAATAAGATTATCTCCCGAAATGGAAGAGAAGCTGGCCCGGATTGCCAGTGATGAAAATAAGTCTAAATCCGAAGTCATCAAGAACGCACTCACCTTATATCTCGACAAGTATCAGGAAAAGCAATCTCCCTCCGATCGCGGGTAAGACCTATTCGGAAAATACGAAAGCTGAGAGGGCAATCTCTCAAAAGAGTATAAAAAGATAGTAGAAGACAAAGTGCGTGAAAAACACCATCATTGATTTTGACCAGATAATTGCCATCTTTCATCAAGATGACGTGCTTCACCACTCCTGTCCTAAACTATCTCTTCCACCCCCAGGGGATACTTCGAGAGCTCCTCGCAACCATCCCCGGTAATCACGATGGGATTCTCATACCTGAAACCGATATTCTCCTCCGGGCAGGCATACTGCATGGCGCAGATGAGCACCTCATCCTTCTGATAGACGTGATCCGGATTTGTCCAGTAGGGGAAAGGACCGTCATTGAGGCCGATACGCCACTCGTCCCCCAGCATCCCGATACCGTGCTCAAAGCCGGGCACCATGTAATCGGCAAATCCCCGCTCGATGGCAAAGCCTATCATCTCCTCGGCGAGCTTCGACGGTGTGATGCCGGGACGGTACGTCTTGAGCGTGAGCGTGACAATATCGATAAAGTTGTTCGCATGCCACCACTGGCGGTCCGTTGCGCGGCCGATGAAATAGTTGTGCGAGTGATCACCGAGGCACAGCCCGAACATCGCGTGAATATCTATCAGCAGCGGCTCGCCCTCCTGAACCACCTTTCTCGTGGGAGGCGTGCACGCGCCGCCTGCAAAACCGGTCCGGTAGCCGCTCGCAATCTCATTGCCGCCGGTGAATGACCACTCCCATTCACTCCCCTCTTTGCGCATGGCCAGCGCCGCAATGCCGGCAATCACCGTTTCGGTCATCCCCTTGTACCCCCCGTTGGAGAGCGCCTCGAAAACGGCCCGGTGACCTTCATCGACGATCCGCGACGCCTCGCGAAACCGGTTAATGGTCCCCGCATCCTTTATCAGAGCCAGCCGGTCAACGATGGTATGGGCGTTCACCAATTCGGCATCAGGCAGAGCATCACGGTACTGCTCGTATTCATAGTGCGTGAGAAATCCCTCGGGAAGATAATTGGACATGCCGCTCTCGATGCCGACTCTCCCCTTCCCCTGCGGAAGCAACTCCGTGATGAAATCGGCAATCTGCTCAATCTGATCCTGCCCACCCATCGGAGCAAATCCCATCACATGGTCTTCGTCGAGCCATGAGTCGTGTGCCACTCGTGCCGCGTCGATAACGAAGGTAAATGCCGTGGGGAGCCCCTCCTGTGGAATAACGACAAAGCTCCGCCAGGGGCAGAACACATCCAGCGTCCATGAAAGCGTTCTGAGCCGGGAGCCAAGGTACACATCCAGATTCTCCGTGCGCATCTCCTTCTGAATATTCTCAATACGTTGCGGAAAGTCTATGAAATAGGGATCCCTTTTCTGTGCAGTCATCACATACCTCTCCTTTCAGTATTTCGCGGGAATTGTTGCGAAAACCTTGTTTATCCGGTCGGCGACCGATGCCAGCTTCAGGGCTTTCACCATATTCCCCTTCAGTTTCAATTTCCCCGTCATGAGCGCCTTCTGCGCTCCGAGCTCCGCTCTCGATATCTGGGCAAAAACCTGATAATCACCGGTTATTCGGAACTCAGCTTTGGGCGGCTCCCCTGAACCGACTGCTATTTCAGCAAGCTCCCCATTCTCGAATTTAATAAACAGAAACTTTTCCGATCCGTCCGGACAGTTCTGATATATATTCGACATGGATGATGTGATACGGTTCATCCGCTCGGGAGTAAGCTCGCTTTTCAGCCGTTTTTCCGCTTCATCCCGCCACTCATTGCTCAAGTAGATAATCGTGTCGGACATTGAAGTACCTCCTTCTGACAATGTAACATTATGGATTAATGAGTCCCCGTAAAACGATATCCAGCATTTCATTAAAGAGCTTTCTTGTCGATCTCCCCTCCGATTTTACATACGCCTTAATGATGAACATAACGTATATGGAAAAGAGCACTTCGGCAGCATGATCCACATCAATGGTACGGAATTTTTTTTCTTTTTTCCCTCTCGTTAAAATGCTTCTCAACATTGCAATTGACGCGTCGTTTATCTCCTTAAAGCGATCCTCTTTCGGCGATATGGTAAAGATGGTGGGATCATTTATCAGAATGCTTCTCAGATCCCTGTCCCGGGCAAGATATTCAAAGGCGCTGGTGCAGAGTACCGTAAACTGCTCAATAACATCTTCCTCGCTTCTTATATTTCTGGCGACCCTGTTCTGCCATTTCGTCAACGCATACTTCACCGACTGTTCGTAGAGATCCTCCTTGCTCCTGACATAGAGATAGAGATTGCTCTTGGTCATGTTGAGCTCCCCTGCAATATCCTCCAGGGTTGCCTTTTTATAGCCGTACCGGGCAAATACCTTTACCGCGGTCTCGTATATCTTTGCAGCGTCTTTTTTCTTTCTCATTGTTTAATGAACAAATGAATTTATTGTTAATTTATTCATTAAAAACAACCGGTGAGAGCTGTCAATAAAAAAATTGCAGAATACCGCTATCAACCTCCACAAGCCCTGGTATGAAAACAGGCACTAGTGCATCTGCCGATCAGGATATTCTACCGGCACATGGTACTCTCTTAATCAATAAATATAATGCTCCTGCCGGGCATTGGGAATCAAATGCTATTGCCCATATATCAATGAAGAACAATATCAAATGTTATATCATCAGAGGAATAACCGATGTCGTCAATGAGACTGGAAGTGAAGCCTCTGGCACTATGAGCATATTTGAAAGAGAAACCAGGAAGATAATGGAAAAACTCTTGCATATCCTTGAGATAATCATTTAAAATCAAAAAAACTTCATATTTCACTTGAAAAAAAAGGCAGGCAGGCGAATGTAGCCCACAACAGTGATGGGAATGCGAGTTGGACAATAGGGCTCTCATCCTGATAAGCGAATTAGCGGAAATGCCGAAAGACATAACTGTAAAATACAAAAACGCTTCGCCACTATACATGCATCAGAACAATCATCATACAGAATCCGGAAGGGAGTGTTCCATACGATGACATCGCCATTCATAAAAAGAAGAAACACTACTATTGCACGGCTCTATACGCTGGGCGAGGAGATTGCCAACGGCATAACACACGGTATCGGAACCGGGCTGAGTATTGCCGGCCTGACCCTGCTGGTAGTTTTGGCCGTACTGTACGGCAACGTTTATCATATTGTAAGCTTCAGCGTTTACGGGGCTACGCTGGTAATACTGTATCTGGCATCAACCCTGTATCACAGCTTTCAGCAACCGAACGTAAAACAGATATTTCGGGTCTTTGATCATGCGTCAATTTTTTTGCTCATTGCAGGCACCTACACACCATTCCTCCTGGTTTCCATAAGGGGTGTGTGGGGATGGACCCTGCTCTTCATTGTATGGGGGCTCGCAATACTGGGAGTGGGCTTTAAGGCCCTGTTCATCCATCGCTTTCAAAAACTATCCGTGCTGGCCTACATACTCATGGGATGGATGAGCGTTGTGGCAGTAAAAGAGTTTGTCACAGCAATTCCCCCGGGTGGATTATTACTGATCGGAATCGGCGGTGTCGTCTACACGGTTGGAATTATCTTTTACGCGCTGAAGCAGATTCGATACAACCATGCTATCTGGCATGTTTTCGTCATGGGAGGGAGCATCTGCCATTACCTCGCCGTGCTCCTCTATCTCGCTCCAGTTCATTAAATGAGTAACTGTTTCCCCAGCATAAAATGAGCTGATTCATTCGGCGATGACTATGCGATTAAATTCTCATAGCGGAAAAGATACGTTCACCGCTCTCGGAAACTGTTTGACGGATTTGAGATAGAAAGAGATACTCTCACCGTCGTGCGATGTTCATGCACATTGATATCCCGAATCACCATGATCAAAAATTTTATACTGTTTGGAATGCTCATAGTTTCTATACCGGTCTCGGTGCATCTGCTCTCTGGCACGCAAGAATCCGCTCCCTGCACCGAATATGCAGCACAATTCGTAGAAACAGAATCGGGCGTCACAACAAAATGCATTCTGAACAGAGAGGATCACGCCTTCCACTGTGAGGAGAGCAGAAAAAGTTACTCCGACACCTACTACTACCGGCACTGGTCTGATTTCATACGGGAAAGAAACACCTTCGGCTCCACTTATTATACCAAACAGGTGAAAAGGATGGGCGATGAAACTCATACATTTCACAATCGGTACGACAGCCGATTCCGCCTGGTCCGGAATTCGTCGTCGATGCTGGAGATAAGCTGGCGATCCTGGGATTCCAGGGGGCGTCCCCTGCTGGGGAAATACGATTATCGCCATAACTGTCTGAACAGAGACATTAAGGTTATTTATAACGATACCGAAAAAATTATTCGCATGATATCATCCGGAGGTAAAGAGATATCCCCGAAGGGATGTACCAAACTGCCGGTTCTGCTCCTTTTCAAGTTCGACGACAGGGGGAATCTGCTCATTAAATCTTCCGCATTCGATAACGGGCTTATAACCGTCCAGCAATATACAATAGTTGAATATGCAACGGTATGCTATTAAAGCAGAGAGGAGCAGTTTAGAGGTTTGCAACATCGCATCCCTGTACGATGCCCCTTTTTTTCAGATGTCGCTTGACTTTGCATTCTCATCGGTATATTCTTAGTCACAGTTCTGTCATATCTCATGAACACATCTGCAACAATTTCTCAATCCGTGAGCGAATACAATGAGTGAACATATAATTGCATCAGCAGAAAAACCACCTGCGAAAATCTTCGAAAACAAAACACTCAACACTATCGGATTATTACTGCTAATCTTCGGACTCATCCTCACCATCGGATCGCTGATACAGGGCATTCCGCTCCTGCTCTACGGTGACAGAATTACCGATTCGGAGAGCTTCGGAAGATTCTTTCGGGAATTCGATGAAAAGACGATCAGCGATCTCCATCGGAATGTTTATACTATTCTCATCTCGATAGCGAATCTGAACCTGATTAAGGGAATCATCTCCGTCACCGGCATTATCGGCGGTTTCGGCATACTGGCGAGAAGGGAGTATGGAATTACCGTGACGAAGCTCTGGGCCTGGGCGGCTCTCATATATCTTCTTGTCGATAGCGCAATATACCTGTATATGGTGATACCCCTGATGGTGCAGACGCTGAAAATTATTCCCCTCAAAGCATTCGGCACTTTACCGGCTGGTATGACAACAGTTCTCTCCATGGCAAAAACGATGCTCACTACCATGGTACTCATCACCAATCTCATACTGGCGATACTCCCGGCAGTCACCGTGCAAAGCATTACAAGAGCAAACAGCGAATAGATACAATGAGCAACGCATACGTTCACGGTTATTCAAAAAGAGAAAATCAGCGGCTCGAGGATCAGGCAACAACGCTGACCGAGCTTCTTCACGCAGATACTCTTTTTCCGGAAGGCGATCACGTTCTTGAAGCAGGCTGCGGGATCGGCTCCCAGACGATTACCGTTGCCCGGAAAAACCCGAAGACGCTCTTTACATCAATTGACCTCTCGGAAGTGTCACTGGAACAGGCCCGACTGAAAATCGAATCAGCACATCTCAGCAATGTTCAATTCCAGCACGCCGATATATTTCATCTCCCTTTTGAACCGGAAACATTTGATCATGTTTTTGTCTGCTTCGTGCTGGAGCACCTGCGCGACCCGGTTACTTCCCTCTTGTGCCTGAAAAAGGTAATGAAACCGGGAGGAACTGTAACGGTTATTGAGGGGGATCACGGCTCTGTTTACTTTTATCCCGAAAGCGAAGAAGCCCGTCAGGCGATCCGCTGCCAGATTGAATTGCAGGCGCAGGCGGGCGGCAATGCGCTGATCGGGAGAGAGCTGTACCCGCTGCTTTCACAGGCGGGATTTATCGACATCCGCGTTTCACCGCGCACTGTCTATGTCGATTCCAGCAGGCCTGAACTCGTTGACGGCTTTACCAGAAAGACATTCACCGCGATGATAGAAGGAGTGAAAAAGCAGGCACTGGAGCAGAAACTCATCACCGAAGCCATCTTCGATAAGGGAATACGGGATATGTACCGTACAACCGAATCGGACGGAACATTCTGTTATACCTTCTTCAAGGCTTTTGCGGCAAAGAGCGATTGAATGGAGTTACGGATCGCATATTCGATTGAAACGCATATACCGTTTTATAACGCACAACAATTGTCTCAGAAAGAGCATCGAAATGTCTCAGAGATTCAATAAAGCATCGGCACTCGCAGCTATCATTATACTGATACTTTTTCTCTCATCATCCCGCCCGCTCAATTCGGTCAATTCGTACAGATGGCCCGTCGAGCTTCCGAAGAGCCTTTCGGGCACGCTCGGAGAGAGGCGTGGAACCCGTTTCCATTTCGGCATCGATATCAAAACACTCGGCCGTAATGGGCATCCGGTTTTTGCAACCGCAACGGGCCGATTATACCGAATTGTCTCATGGGACCGGGGATACGGGAATGCCCTGCAGATTGCCCACGGCAATACGCACAGCTTCTATGCACACCTACAGAAATACGAGGACTTCAAACACAGGATACACTCACTCGTTGAGCTGCTCAAAACAATTTATGTGGGCGGGAAGATCGATTTTAAATTTTTCACTTCCGCCCCCCTCTACCAGCGAGGAGATATCATCGGCTACACCGGCGAATCGGGGGCGGGCTATCCCCATCTTCACTTCGAATTTCGAAAGGGAAATGGCACGATTAATCCACTGAAATTCTTCAGGATAAAGGATGCCGACTCACCGGTGATAGATTCCCTCTTCCTCTGCATTGAAAAGGAGAACACGACCATACATGAGCGGAGAATACCGCTGATTGTGCAGTCAGGCCGCTATCGAAGCGAGATTGATCCGATACCGGTTTCACCTTCCGACAGGCTCTTTTTCAAGATTTCCTGTTATGACAGAATAGGCGCTGAGAACAAGGTTGCCGTCCATCGATTGCAGCTCTTCGAGGAGAACAGAAAGATATTCGAGATCAGCTTCGACAGTCTGCGATGGATCGATTATCGAAAAGGATATCTCATATATGATATTTCAAAGTCATTTCTCGATGGAGAATTTACCTATACCTATTTCCTCTGTCGAAGAACGAAAAACACCTTCAGCGGTATTGCACCGTCGGGAAACGGATACGTCACCATTCCGCGGGGGAAGAAGAACTATACCGTTGCGGTATTCGATTACGCGGGCAACATCTCGGTGATGACTTTCTCGCTCATCGGAGATACATCCGTATCGCACCATGATGATTTTGTTCCCATCAACCGCTCGAGGCATTTTTCGACATGGAACAAAACGCGTGAGATAGCGGTCGCCATGAGGCCGTATAGCCTGAACCATAATGCACTGATCAGGATTACCGATCGCATCCCGAAAGCAATCGAGCACTCTCTTGAGAAAACCTTCTCTCTTAACCGATACGATATCCAGAAAATATATGCGCTGCACCCCTTCGACAGCCTCTATCGTCGACCGGTGCAGGTAACCATCAAAAGACCGCGGGGGCTCACTCCCGCAGAAGCGAAGAATATCTTTCTCTACAATTTCTTCGAAGGTGAATTCCCCTCCTCCTGCCCGACAACCTATGATCCGAAGAAGGATCGATTCATCGCCTGGACAAAAACAAACGGGTACTTCGCACTCATCCGTGATCGAGAACCACCCGCTGTTTCTATCCCCCCCACGCATGAATTCGTCGAGGATGACGCACTATACCGTATCATTCGATTTCACATACGGGACAACCTCGCCGGCGTTGACCTCCGCTCAGTATCCTGTTTCATTGATGGTGAAGCATATCCCTTTCGATACGACAGTGACCGAAGATGGCTGGAGCTGAAGCTCTCCCGCGCCGCCGTATCAGAGGGGCTGCATCACGTGCTCATTCTCTGCAAGGACAATTCGGACAATCGGAGCGAATTCCGGGGGCTCTTCGGTTTTTGAGAGCATGCTGAGCCGCCAGGCATTCACGAAAGCATTTACCGACACTGCAGGGGTTCATCGATTGTAGAGCTTTGACTCAATCACCCCGCGCAATCGCTGTGCGGGAATAAAATCAGATTTGATGTTCAATGCTTCCTGACAATCCTCCAGTGCCCGGAGATAGTCGTGCAAATCCAGGTATGCCAGCGCCCTCCCGTAATAACCTTCGACGTACAGGGCGTTGATTTGCAGTGAACGGTTGAAGTCTTCAAGAGCCCGCTCGTACCGCTCCAGCATTCGATAGGCCAACCCGCGGTTGATATACGCTCTGAAATTCTCGCCGTTATAATCTATCGCGCGGGTAAAATCCCGTACCGATTTTCTGTATTCGGATTGTACAAAGTACGCCATCCCGCGATGATTGTATATTATGGAGCGCACTCTGGGATCCACCTTCATATTGAGAATGGCAGAATAGGCATGAATTGCCTGATCATACCGGTGCTGGTTATGAGCATCCAGCGCCTCAAAGATGAGCTTCTCCAGCCGGTTCTTCGGGTTTCTCGGCATTTTCAACTGAACGCTCTCCATCGGGGGAAGCTTTTCAACGCGACTGATAAGTGAAATCTCCTCCTCCGCTATTTTCTCATGGAGGCTTTCCCGACGCATCTCGCCGAGCTCTTTCAATTCACGCTGATAGTTCCGAATTTCCTGGAAAACGATATCCGAGAGCGTCAGGATTGCGTTGAGGGATGCAAGCTTTCTCTTGATCGGTTCATTGAGAGGAGAGTAGTCAGCCTTGTAAATGAGCTCGTGCTCAACTTCAGCCCATGCATCCTGCAATATCGTACGGAGCTGAATCTCACAAACCTTCCTCATACAGGGGAGAGATGATGAGAGCGAGTAGGGAATCTCAACGAGCAGATGTACCGAATCATAGGCGAATTCATCCAGTGAGTGCCTCATCCCCTTCCGTTCCACTTCGATGACCGTGAAATGATCATGAACGAGCTTCGCAATGCTATCGATATCCTCAAGGAAGGGGCAGACAATTCTGATACCAAGAACATCATTAACGCGAAGCTGCCGTTGAGCGGTACTGTTGTGCTTTATGAGCTTCTTATAGTAGGCTTCAAAACGCTTCAACCGATATTTGACCGTTGCCTCAATCTCATTCCGTAAGAGCAGATCACGAATCCTTCGCTGTATTTTCCGCAGGACAACGGTGTAGTGGGAGCGGCACCTGTCATACTGTGCACGAGCCTCTTTTCTATCGGGAATCTTTACTTTTTTCATATCGATATTGCTCGAGAGACACCATCACCCTGAAAAAATGCAAACAAAAAATATCATAGTATCCTCAAAGATATACGAACCATACATTTTGAACATGATGAAGGGGAACTGTGGAATAATACTATCACACTCAATAGTAATGAAAGATTTTCATACATATCAATATTTTTTAACGAAGCCCCTGCAAAAGAGGCAATCGCCAGGTATTCAGGGCTGCCGTTCACTATTGCATGGGAAACACGATGATGAATTCCGATCCGCGCTTCCGATCAAGTGTGAGAGACCCTTTGAGTTGATTTTCAACCATAAGCGAAACGAGCTTCAACCCCAGTGTTTCAGTTCGTGTTATATCAATGTGTTTCGGCATCCCCACGCCATTATCACCGACGATAAGATGTACCGTATCGTTATCAGCCCTCATCGATATTGCTACCTTCCCGTCTCGCACTTCCGGAAAGGCGTACTTGAGTGAGTTCGTAAGGAGCTCATTGATGATCAGGCCGCAGGGAATTGCCTGATCAATAGCGAGATGTACCCCTTCAGCATTCACCTCAAGTGAAATTCGTCGCTTATCAGCGGAAAAGCCCTGTAACAGCTCTCTCGCAATCAAATGGATGTATTCCGAGAAATATATTCTCGAGAGATTATCAGCCCGATAGAGGAGCTCGTGTATGAGCGCCATTGCCCTGATGCGATTCTGAGAACTGGAAAATTCTTCAACCAATCTCTCCTCTGTGAGCTTTCTCTTCTGCAGATTAAGCAGGCTCATAATTATCTGGAAGTTATTCTTGACCCGGTGATGAATCTCCTTGAGGAGAACCTCCTTTTCATGAAGGGCACTTCTGAGAGTCTCTTCCGCCCTCTTGCGGTAGGTTATATCATGTATGATAACCGTGGCCCGCACGGGTTTTTCCCCTTCGGCGATCAGTCGCGTATGGGTGCTCACACAGAGCTCATGACCGTCCTTCGCCCTCACGCGGTACTCTGTATAATCCGAGGGGAGCTCGCCGGAGAGCGCCTGCCTCTGCCTATCGGTAAAATGAGTAAAACTCTCTTCGGTTAATATATCAGAGGGAGTCATTGAAAGCAGCTCCTCCCTGCAGAAACCGGTATAATCACAGACGATGTCATTAATGCTCAGAAATCTTCCACTGGCAATATCAATTTCGATGATGCCCGCAGGGGCGTAATCGACAAGTTGCCGGTAGCGTGCTTCACTCTCCCGGAGCGCCTCCTCGGCGAGCTTGCGTTCGGTGATATCTCTGGCAATACCGAGTACCGCATAGGGCTCTCCTCCACGATATATCACCGAGCTCCTCGTTTCAACCCAGATGAAGGTGCCGTCCTCTCTCTGCATCCGGTATTCATTCGGTGTCTTCTGGCTCCCTGTCTCCATCAGCTCTTCAAGGGCACGGGCTGCCATTGGCAACTGGTCCTCAGATACGAAATCCGCGAAATTAAGGGAGCCGACATCCTCCCGTGAATAACCGGTCAATTCCAGCGCTCTCGAGTTTGCGTCGATGAAATTCCCCCTGAAGTCATTGATAAAAACGGCATCAAAGGAACGCTCGAAGATCGCCGTATACTTCTCCTCCGCATCAAAGAGCTCGGCCTCCATACGCTTGCGCTCGGTAATATCGATAAATGAACCGAACATGCTGACCGGTGTCCCCTGCTCGTCGGTCATGATGCTCGCGGACAGGTGGACATCAAAGGTGCTCCCGTCTTTCCGCCGCGCGACCATCTCTCCGATCCAGTTCTCCTCACGCTGCAGCGCTTCAATGACTTCCCGCGCCTCATCAGCATTTTCCCAGAAATCTGTAGTTAATTCCCCCACCACCTCACTCTCACTATCATACCCCCACATGCGGAGGAATGAGGAGTTGACATAGGTCAACGCTCCGCTCAAATCAGCAAGAGCGATACCGTTTATCGAAGATGCGATGGCCTTGTCCTTCTCACGCAGAATCTCCTCTGCTCTGACCCGATCGGTAATGTCACGGGCGATTCCCTGTATTGCCACGGGCTCCCGGTCACGATATATTATCGAGGCATCGGTTTCCACCCAGACGCACCCACCGTCCTTTTTGCGAAGCCGATACCGGCTGAGATCTTTATGATAGCCATCTTCGATAAACTCGCCCATAATGCGAAATGCCCTGTTGAGATCTTCGTCATCGATCAGCGATGCAAAGTTCAACTGCGTAATATCCTCATGCGTATACCCCAGCAACTGCAGCGCCGTCTTATTGGCATCGATAAATCTACCCTCAAAGTCGCTAATATAAACACAGTAGAGAGAGCCATCGAAGAGGGCGCGGTATCGATCCTCGTACTCGCGAAGCTCTTCCTCTATCAGCTTTCGCTCGGTGATGTCGGTTACTATATCCATAAACGCGGGCTTCCCCTCCCATACGATCATGGCTGTTTTGGCCTCAATAGTTTTTATCTCACCATCGCTATTGACGATTCTCGTTACGGTGATATCAGGAACGTCTTCTCCAGCCAAACGCCTGATAAACTGCTCACGTACCCATTCGACCTCATCCGGATGAATGAATTCTTCATATGATTTTTTCACTAATTCTTGATGCGGATAACCGGATAACTGAGTTGCCATGGGATTTGCATAAACGATGAATCCGTTCTGCGTAACGATAATGGCATCCTTCGCATTCTCCACCAGCGCCCGATACCGCTCCTCGCTCTCCCGCAATCTGCTCTCCATCTCATGCCGGTATATGGCAGTTTCAATGCTGGAATAGAGATCGTTTATCCCGATAGGTTTCACCAGGTATCCGTAGTGTGACGTCTCTCGTACACGCGTCAGTGTTTCACCGCCAGTGTGAGCGGTAATATAAATAACCGGTATATTGAACCGCTCCTGAATCAATTTTGTCGCCTCGATGCCATCCATCACTCCAGAAAGGACAATATCCATGATGATGAGATCGGGGTTTCCCTCGCCAACCTTCTCTAAAGCCTCCTCGCCAGACGAGACGATGTCGAATACCCTATAGCCGAGGCTTCTGAGCGTATTCTGCAGGTCCATCGCAATGATGGGCTCATCTTCAACAATCATGATTGACAATTCTCGCATGTCACTCTCCTCCCTGCAGCAACTCCGCATCAGAAGCATGTAGACTATCAAGTGGATCGAAATGAAAAAGTGCATACTATCAGTGAGCAGCGGTTGATCCCGATCGAAAGAAACTATTGTTATAATTCTTTATAGAATGACGCTCTTAACTATATAACTCACAACCACCCCTGTCAAGCACTGAATATGAACAACAGCCGAAGATCCACCATCAAAATCCGGAAGCGAGTAATCAGTGATCCTCAACGTGATGGTATACACCGGTATTGCAACAGTTTTTCATCATCATTTTTAAGCCACAATACAGAAAAAAACTTGAAATGACATGTAAGAAGGAGTTAAATAAAGAACAGGAGAAAAAAGAGAACAATACCCTGCCAAAAGTCGTATATGCTCGATTACACATTACAGTGCAGTTGATGGGGGTTGCCGGAGACAACACCGTCGAAGCAGTGAGGGAGAGCAGATCATAACAAACAGGGTAAGATTATAATTGAAAAAAAACCCCATTACATTCATATTTACCTCTTCCCGATGTTTTCGAAACAAGTGGTGATTCATGGAAGATAAAGATAAAAAAATTGAAGAGCTGATAGAGGAGTTGAAAGCGCTTACCGAGAGGAATCGTGAGCTGGAAAAGAGGATTGACCTCGACTTCAAGCAGCTCAGCAAAGAACTCATGAAGTACAAGCTCATGACAAACTCATCGAAGGATTATATTACCCTTATTGATCGCAACTACGTTTATCAGGCAGTAAACGACGCATATCTTGAGGCCAGAAATCTGAAGCGGGAAAACGTGATCGGCCATACCGTCGCCGAGGTCTGGGGTAATGATGTATTTCAAGAATCGATTAAATGGTATATCGACAGGTGCTTCGAAGGGCATATCGTCAATGATCAATCCACCTTTGAGTTTAAATCCTCGGAGCTGAACTACATGGATATCACCTACTATCCCTGTTACGATACCGACGATTCCCTATCACATGTTGTCGTTACCTCGCATAACATCACCGATATCAAACGAAGCGAGGAGAAGATCAAACGTCTGGCATACTACGATTCACTGACCGGTCTCCCCAATCGACTGCAGTTTGTTGAGCTGCTTGACTTCGAATTGACATATGCCCGGAGAAATAAAACAAAACTTGCCGTTATGTTCCTGGATCTTGACAACTTTAAGACGATAAATGACACCCTGGGTCACGCGGTCGGAGACCTGCTGCTTCAGAGGGTCGCAGGGCGCATCGCAAATGTCCTTCGCGAGAGCGATACCGTATCCCGATTCAGCGGGCACATCAAGTTCATCAGCGACAGCTTCTCCCGTATCGGAGGCGATGAATTTCTCCTGATCTTACCCGCGCTGAACAGACCTGAAAATGCAAACATTATTGTCGAGCGTATTATCGAATCATTCAAAGAGCCCTTTTTCATTGAACAGCACGAGCTGCATATAACCACAAGCATAGGCATTGCAATCTTTCCGGATGACGGTGAGACCTATGAATCGCTTCTTAAGAATTCCGATACCGCAATGTACCGCGCGAAAGAATTCGGCAAAAACAACTATCAATTCTATTCGCCATCGATGAACGCCGAAGCGATGGAGCGGATGAAGCTCGCAAATAACCTGCATCACGCCATTGAACGGAATGAGCTGACCGTCTGCTATCAACCACTGATCAATCTCAGCACGGGAGAGATCGTCGGCATCGAATCCCTCCTTCGCTGGCATCACCCCGAAGTGGGAACCATTTCGCCGGAAAAATTCATTCCCCTGGCCGAAGAGCTGAACCTCATCATCCCCATCGGAGAGATGGTTTTACGAACCGCCTGTCATGAGATGAAGGAGCTCGAGGATACGGGCATGAAGCCGCTGACACTCTCGGTGAATCTCTCCGTGCTTCAGATAAAGGACAGGAAGTTCGTGGAAAAGGTTGCGCACATATTGCATGAAACCGGTTTCGATCCCGAGCGGCTTGAACTTGAAATCACCGAAACGACTATTCTCCAGAATATTGACATTATTCATGAAAACCTTAAAAAGCTGAAAGAGATGAAGATCAATATCGCCATTGACGATTTCGGAACCGGTTACTCCTCACTCACCTCACTGAAAAAACTGCCTATTAATACCCTGAAGATTGATCAGTCATTTATATGCAACATTACCACCAACGAGGACGATGCCACCATTGTCTCCATCATGATTGCCATGGCCAACAAGATGAATATTAAAGTTATCGCTGAAGGTGTCGAAACAGAGGAGCAGCTCAATATCTTAAAGGAATTTCAGTGCCACGAAATACAGGGATATCTCGTCAGTCACCCCTTAACCGCACATGATCTGGATAAGCTCCTGGGGAAGAAGGAATTTCTCAAGTTCAGTTAATGCTCTCTCTTTCCATTATGTTCCGAAGGTTCATCGATTCCACAGCACCCGCCGGATGAATGCCTCTGGGGAACGTTCACCTTTCACGGAAAATGCATACGATCGATGAAACAGAGCCGCGCTCCGTTTCCCGGATCTGCAGAAATTCAGGGAGGGGGTATCAGAGCGCCGGGTGGTTAATTACTGCTGTACATTTTTCGCGGTTTTCCTTGACTTTTATTTGATCGGTCGAGTACTGTACGTGAAATCGAGAAAGGAGCTTCACCTGATGAACGGTTCACTTCGCGAGAAACACCATCATATCGTCCTTGAGCGTCTTCGCACCCTGATGACCGAAGAGGGAATTGATGCACTGATAACCTTTAAAAACGAAAACGTTACCTATATCAACACCCTTCCTTCGAGCTTCCTCAGTCTCTCAAATGTTGCTACCCTGGCAATGATAATCGTGCCACGGGAGGGCGATGTGGTCGGCATATGCTGTGACTTTGAGCGCCCCGCTCTCGCCGCTGGAGGAATGGTGCGTGACTGGCGCGAGTTCCCCATGTGGATATACATCGACGATCAGTTTATCACCGACCACCCGGCGAAGCGAACCGATAAGCCGGAGTTCTTCAGTCTCGATCTGAGCATCGGCGTTCTCGTCGATTGTCTCAAAGCAGCAGGTGTCGAAAAGGGAACACTGGGAGTTGAAACGATTGCCATTCAGATGCCCATATGGCAGGTGCTGCAGCAGGCGCTCCCGGATGCCTCTTTTGTCGATTCCTCAGCGCTCTTCTACAAAGCGCGTGCCGTCAAAACCGATTACGAGATTGAGTGTCTGCGCATCGCCGCGCGCGCGCAGGAGGATATAGTTTTCGACACCATGGCCGAGATTGGCATCGGCACCACTCACGCCGACATCATCTCGCGACTCAGCTCCCGTGCCATGGCAGCACCGCACATAGAATCCATACGGATGATGTTCGTCTCCATCGGACCCCTCTTCTCCCCCTGCATGTCTCCCTACGAGGTCGCCGTTCAGAACGGCGATCTGATAAAATACGACGGCGCCCTCGTGGTACGCGGATACGGCGCAGATGCAGCACGAACCTTTATCGCCGGAAAACCGTCGGCTGATCAGGAGCGGGTGAACACCGCGCTCATTGCCGCTCATAAGAAAGCGCTCTCGATGATGGGACCGGGAGTCATTCCGAAAGACGTATTCAATGCGGCAATGCGGGTGGCGCATGACAACGGCCTGCCAAACTTTATGCGGGGACATGTCGGCCATTCTGTCGGTCTCGATCACACCGTTGAGGAACCACCCTTCCTCTCACCCCTCTCGGTAGAACCGATGATTCCCGGAAATGTCTTCTGTGTGGAGCTCCCCTACTACGCCCATAATTTTGGCTCGATCATGAACGAGGATATCGTGGTGATAACCGAAACCGGTACGGAATTCCTAACGTCCAGGGAGGTGAAGCTCCATCCCATCGGGACGCAGCGTAAATAATACCTTCTTCACCATCGGAGTGACTTATGCAATCATCAACTCATGAAAACCAGACCGGCACGGCAATGAGCGGCTATCATCGATTTCTGATTATCATGCTCTCGGCAGCTACCTTCTTTGAGGGGTACGATTACATGGTTATCAACCTGATCCTTCCCCTGATGGGAAAGGAATTCAGCGTCTCAACGCAGATTCTCGGGTATGCGGTTTCGGTCATTAACATCGGAACCATTGTCGCTTTCTTCGTTATTCGCACTGCTGATCGCTTCGGCAGACGGTCACTCCTGCTCATTACCATAGTGTTGTACACCTGCTTCACCGTCCTCACCGCCCTTTCGCGAAGCACGGTTGATTTCGTCATCTATCAATTTCTCGCCCGTGTATTTCTTGTCGCTGAATGGGGCCTCTCGGCGGTGGTGCTCGCCGAGGAGCTTCCGGCACGGGTTCGCGCTTTCGGCATCGCTATTGTGCAGCTCGCCGCAGCGTTCGGCGGTGTGCTCGCTGCTGTCATCTTCCCCGCCATCTCGAAATCCGATTTTGGCTGGCGGGGAATGTATCTCGTCGGCATCATCCCCCTGCTGCTGATCATCTGGTTGCGCCGGCGTCTGAGAGAAACGCCGCGATGGATTCAATCCCGAAATCGGGTGGAAGAACAGGACGAAGCACCGTCATTCTTCACCCTGCTCAGTAGGCCCTATCGAAAACGAACGGTGCTCCTCATGCTCCTCTGGTTCTTCTCATGGATTCCCATTACAGCGGTACAGGTCTTCTTCGCCTATTACACCATCAATGAACGGGGATGGGATCTCACCGACGTAAGCCGGGCGCTGAGCATCGCCTATACTATCGGGCTCTCAGGATACCTCGTTGGAGGGAAGCTCATGGATATACTCGGCCGGAGACCGACCAGCATTATCTTCTTTCTTGGCGGTACGGGGTCAATTATATGGACCTTTCAGGTGCAGAGCAGCCTGGCCATCCATTTCGCTATCGGATTCTGTGTGTTCTTCATCACTGCCTATCTCCCCATCTGCTCAACTTATACGACTGAGCTCTTCCCCACCCGGCTTCGGGCCAATGCGGCGGCGTGGACCAACAACACCCTCGGCCGGGTCGGCTGCGTGATCGCACCCGGTCTGGTGGGTTTGATGGCGCTGCATCTCGGTGGAATGGGAAATGCCCTGACCGTTATTGCCGTTGCACCCTTCATCGCCGCATTTCTCGTGCTCTTCTTCTTCCCGGAAACGAAGCAGAAGGAACTCGAAGAGATTACGCTCGAAACGACCTGAGTGATCGGTGAATGGAGAAATCATTATCATGAGTGGCCGGGAATGACCAGACAATAATGCTCCTCCTCACATGAGAAAATTTAAGTTGACTGAGCGAGCGAGCGCATTATATTCAGAGGGATTACCTGAAGGAGGAACGCCCCCGTGAAGCTGAAGCCCTTCATTGAGCGAATTATATCCGAAATTGGCCCCCGCCCGGCGGGGAGCACAAGCGAGTATCGGGCAGGTGAGATTATTGCGGATGAGCTCAGGAAGCGCACCGCAGAGGTCCGCTACCACGATACGACTGTCTGCCCGAACATCATTCACGGACTCATCAACATGATGATAGGAGTGTATCTCTTCAGCGCGCTCATCTTCCTCTTCCTCCCCCTCGCCTCGGCAATCATTATCGGTGTGCTGCTCACCGCTCTTCTCCTTATGAGGATCTTCGGAAACCGGGTCATCGACTGGCTCTTCCACAGCACGCCAACGAGAAACATCATCGGAATATTTCGCCCCAAGGGCATGGCAGAAAAGATACTCATTTTTTCGGGTCATCACGACAGCCCCAACATGATGCCGCTCTTCTCTCAGCCCTACAAGCCCTATATTCACCTCTTCGAAACCGTTGTGCTCGTTTGCATGGGGCTCCTCATCCCCTCGGGAATTATACGCACGATCACGAGCGGCCCTGCAACGCTGTTACCATCGCTCGGCTGGTTTGATCTGCTCTACGCGGTATCCCTCGTGGGGCTCATCCCGGGATTTTTTTACCGATTTAAGATGATATCACCTGAGAGGAACCTCGGTGCCAACGACAACCTCTCATCTGTCGCCGTTCTCCTGGGAATAGCCGATCACCTCAAAAAGAAGCGGCTCAAGAAGACGGAGGTCTGGCTCATATCCTTCGGATCAGAGGAGCCTCTGATCTACGGATCTGCCGGATTCGCCCGGGACTTCCCCGACCTGATTAAAAAAGCCGTTCACTTCAACATGGAAACTCTCGGGGCGGGAGATCTTGCGGTTATCAGAAAAGAGAAGATGACCATGACCGCATATACTCCTGAGGTTATCGCCTTTATACAGCGCGCCGGAAAGCGGGCAGGGTTCGAATTGCCGGCAATTGATATCACCTACGGCGGTACCGACTCCTACCCGATCATAAAAGCGGGAGGCAGATCCGCCTGCCTCTTCGGCATGGACGAAACCGAGCTCTTCTCGCTCTGGCACTGCCCGGATGACAACCCGGACAACATCGATGAGAACAACCTTCAGAAAGCGCTTCAGATATGCATCGAAGCGATTCGGGAATATGATGAAGAGGGGTGAAATTCGTTCCGCAGGCGTAATGACAGCATAATATCTTAGAAACTGTGAAAAAGAGCATAACAGGAGGTCGTCATGGAGGAGAAAGGTGTTCTGGGCCTGAAGCGGGTCCTGGGCCTGAAGGAAGTCGTTGCAATCGGAGTCGGCCAGACAATAGGAGGAGGCGTTTTTGCCATGACCGGAATCGCCATCGGCATCTGCGGTGCAGCCCTGCCGATTGCCTATACCATGGCGATACTCCCGGCAGTTTTTCTCATGCTTCCGCTGGCATATCTCGGTGCGGCAGTCCCGACAGTAGGGGGCAATTACCGATATCCGAGCCGATTTTTCTCACCGCTGGCAGCTTTTATGGGCGTATGGATTTTTGCCATAGGATTCTTCCTCGGTTTCCTCCCCCTCCTGTCGGTCACCATGGTTGAATATCTAAAGGCCTTCTTCCCCGATATGAATGTCACCATCTTCTCGATTCTCTTTCTCACCTTCTTCTACGGTGTTAATCTGATCGGCATTCGAATCGCAGCAAGCGTGCAGGGAATTATGGTCCTGATACTGATAGCGGCTCTCATCATGTACAGCGCTTTGGGAATCCCCCATGTATCCTCCGCCAACCTCGAGGACCTAATTCCGAAGGGATTCCTCTCAGTACTATCAGCAGCCTCGCTCCTGATCTTCCCCTATCTCGGCGCAAATGCCATCATCGAGCTCGGGGGTGAGATAAAAAAACCGGAGCGGGTGATTCCGCTTTCATTTCTCATCATCATCATCATAGTTGCCGTAATCTACATATCCATGAGCGTTGTTGCCGTGGGGGTTCTGCCCTGGGAGCAGTGCGCCAACAAACCGCTGACCGAATCGGCTGCAGCCTTCCTCTCGGGACCGACGCTGAGCTTCTTCATCATCGGCGGGGCGCTCCTCGCCCTCGCCACCACCATGAATGCTTCCTTCATGTGGGCACCGAAATCTTTTATGATAGTCGCCGGAGACAAGCTCATTCCCGCCGTCATGACCAGAGTGAACGATCGATTCGGCACGCCGCACAACCTGCTGACCATGATATGGGTATTCTCGGTGAGCGCTCTTATCGCGGGCCTGGATATCAAGGCGCTGGCTCTCTACGCGACCATCGGCGGGCTCGTGATATTCATCCCCGTAACCATATCATCGCTTCTGCTGAAACGGAAAATGCCGGACCGCTTTGAAAAATCGCCGCTCAAAGTGCCGGCAAGCGTTCTTCTCTTCTGCGTTGTAGTGGGAATAGTCCTCTTTGTGGGAGCGCTCGCGGCGCTTTTCGGTGAGCTCTGGAAGACGAGCGCCTTTCTCACCTATTTCTTCATCTTCTGGGTTTTCGTGGGAGTCGGCTATTTCTTTCTCATGAAGAAACAGCTTACCAGAAAGGGAGTGGATCTGTATAAGATTACGAGAGAGATCGATCTCTGATTAAAATATTTTAACGATATATCCAGAACATACAATGATTTCTCAGAGTAAGGATAAAGGGGGAAATGCATGCGGTATTCCCCAGTAGATTTGCCAGTATATTGCTTTTTTGAGGGTTTTCTTTATAATAATATAGTTTCTGTAGTAATAATTATCGGTACTTTCATCACTATCAAGCAATTCACATAATAGTGCATCAAGATACATCCTAACGGCATATGCGAGAATATAAGAAACCGACATTTTAAAGAACTTCCGCATATCCTGACAGTACTCATATTCATATTCACGAAAAGCGATATGAAGACGATGCCAGTTCTCTTTCACATCTCTATCCTGATATTTAACCCTGGTAAAGGTTTTGAGCATATTACTATTTAAATGCATCACCCGTTGCATTAAAAGTATTATCAGAAACGTTCTGGAGCTTCCAGTGAGAGCTGCCACTCTATCAAGCATATTTTTAATTGTTACATGGACATGTACTGTTGATTCAATAATCATAAGCTCCTCCCCGATAACTATCTGTATTTTATACGAATAGCATCCGGGAAAAGTAAACAAAATATATCAATCACTTAATCAATTGCCCATACGAATTTCCATGTTATTAATACAGGCAAGTTGCTCACCGTTATCAGGTTAATGGAATGAGATCGCAGAAATAGAACCGTTCATCCCGCAATACCACCTCCCCCTTCTCAAACCGTATCCTCCTGCTGAAAAGCGGACCGTCAAACACGAAGGTGTGGAATTCACCATTCTCTCCGCAGGGATCCACCTCCTGAGGAAGCCGTGATAAGAAATCCCGATTATAGAGGCTCCCCGCAAATGTTGCATCGAGCACATCACCATCAACACAGGTGACAATCGCAGCGAATCCCAGCTCGATAAAACGCTCAGCGAGATCAGTAGTACTCATCCCCCAGAGGGGGAAGAGCGCGTTCATGGCAATGCGTGAGAGATTCTCCTCACGGTACGTTCTGAGATCTGAGAGAAAGATATCGCCAAAGACAACCGTCGAGATACCCGCTGTCTTGTACCGCTTCAGGACTTCACCCATCCTTGACTCATAGATCATATTGTTCGCTTCCTTCGGGATGAAGATTTTCTCCAGCGGAAACCCCAGCGACTGAGCCTGCTGCTCAAGGAGAACCCGGCGAACACCGTGCATGCTGATCCGATCGTAGTCCTCGGTCAGGGTCGTCAGGAACGATACAACCGTGCTCCCTCCCTTCTCAAGCAATTCGTAAAGCGCAAGCGCACTATCCTTTCCGCTACTCCATGTAAAGAGCACTTTCTGACTCATGGCACTCCCTTCAACGACACTCGCCCGTTTCTCTAAAGGATCAATTTGCAGACACCCCATATCCCATTTCAACAAAAAAAGCATATAATCGAAAACACGACAGTGTTGATATTCCACCGGATGCTCCTATCCTTCCGGCATTATTCCAACGGCATGTCACACAAATCATCGGAATGATTTTAATTGATCCCGCTATGAAATACAGTATTTCTTTAATCCTGCTCGGTTCTTTTTTTACCGGGAGGGAAAGCCTGATAGTCGTATAACGATATCAGGCACTCATATCTTGAAAACATACCGAGGTATTAACTTGGCGACGATATCTATCAATCCAACCTCCAGAGCGCGAAGTACAACATTCCGTCCGCGGTACTCAAAGGGGAGGTCCCGCACCTCGGAGATTATCTTCTTGCCCCTATCGTTCTGCATCTCAACTTCGAAATACCGCTTGCCGTCAACCTCGGTGACCCGGTTTACCGTCAAAATATCCGGCAAAACATACCCGCCGCCATGAGGGATGATATTCGCTCCGATGAGCCTGTCATAGATACCAAGATTCATCGAGCGTTTCTCGAATCCCAGAAGGTCGATGCTCTCCGGCGTAAGATTTGGCATGCCGTGGACGAGATACGCAGGAAGATCTCCTCTGAGAGTCAGCGGAAAGAGGGTGCGCTCATCGGCCACGTGATGGCAGCCGAGAAGTATCTCGTTCATGTTAATCAATCCCTGATGGGTCTCATTGGAGATAAGAGTATAGTCCCCGAAGAGCAGATCCGCCGCCAGCCTCCTCTTCCGCTTGGTAAACTCATCAATATACCGATACCGCTCATAGTACGCCCGCGCGTTCTCACCCGTAAGCAGGTAGAAATTACCGAAGGGTGTCGCGATAATTTCGGTCCTCCCACTGAGCTCTCTGCTCACGTCGTAGTACAAACCGAAACCCATCGCGCTATCGCCCTTGAACTCATCAGCAGATCCATGAATGATAAAAGCATAGGGAGGCAACGGCACATCAGTTTTTGCAACATGCTTTATTTCAAAGATATCAATGAAGTGATTGCTCTTATAGAAATCCCAGATAAGATCGATACCGTCGATCTGAGTCGTGTTCACCTCCATTGCATGCAGTTTTCTGATCAGTGATTCAATATCGGGTAACTTCTGCAGCCCACCCGCAAGCATGCCGCATGCATTGGGCTTGGTATTGAGAATAATAAGCTCATCATCCCCGTTTCCCCAGCTTATCTTCCCTCCATACCCAAAGCCGCTCTTCCACCTGCTGGCGTTTCTGGTTATGGTCATATCAGGCGTGGTGATGAAGGTCGCATCGGGCTTCATGCCAAGCTCACGTTGAACGAACTGAATCCCGGCAATTCCATAAGCGGAATTAATTCTGCACAGCTCCGCCCCGCTGTCGTTCACGCCGATGTAAAAACAGTGATCCCGTGCACGCTGCAACCACTCTTCTTTATCCACAGAGTTCATACTCACATTCCTTATAGCGGTGATGGTACAGGTTTTTACCCTGTTCCCCTGCAGAGAGGGGAGCACTATACTCCTGATACGAGCAACTCATTTCGTTTCAAATTGAGGATATGGGCGTTGGATAGTTATAGAATTCAACCGAGTGCTACAGTCACAATATACCGGTTTTTCTCTATTGACAAATATTTTTTAAGAAGTTTCTGAATATTTTTGTTCGAGTAATCCGATAAAATGAACAGTATATTCCATTTTCGCTTGATTTTTCAAGGGTTATTCCGGAATCTATTTAACGAAGAGAGGGTATGATCTATGTTTTCAAGAACACTGACGAACGAAGAAGAGGAAATCATCAAGGTAATCGAAGCCTTCGTTCGCGACAAGCACAAAGATGCGGACAGCCATGACTACAGCCATGTGCTGGAAGTGACACAGCACGCCATCGATATTGCCGAGCGAATACCGGAACCGGTTGATCCCTTCATCCTCATCTGCGGTGCGCTCCTCCACGATATCGGCAAAACCAATCTGCTCTTCAACTCAATGCACGGCCTCCTCGGATCAGCCCTCGCCGAGGAATTTCTCGAGGCGCTGGGCTATACCTACCCTTCGCTCAAACCGGTCCGAGATGCTATCTGCAGAATCGTATGTCGTCATACCCCTACCACCATGATACCCCCGGAGACCGTCGAGGAAAAAATCGTCTTCGACGCTGATACCCTCGATCGGCTGGGAATCATCGGTGTGCTCCGCGGCTTTATCGGGAAAGTCGGATCAATAGAGAAGATCCTCGAAAGCAAGCTCGCCTCCCGCGTTCACGACTTCGAGCTCCTCCATTTCGATGCCTCACGAGAACTGGGGAAGAAAATGAATGAAGAGACACTGCGATTTGTCGATATCATCAGGAAATCCCTGCGGAAGCGGGTCGATGAAGTCAGGGAGATAGAGCTCCACAGCGCTTCGAACGAGAACAACAGCGGGGGGAGTCATTGACGGTGAGCGGGAGATCGAGGCCATCTCTAACAACTCATCATCCTGCTTGTGTCCGTGGCATATTGTGAACTAAAGGCCCCAGCGACGTCGCTTCCCCAGCAGGATGATATCCCGCAGAGCCTCCCTGCCCTTCGCAAGCATCCACCGCTTCTCAAAGTGATGATCCTCAATTATCTGCGCGATGGAGGCAAGCGCACGGAGGTGAAAGTTCCTCTCATCCATCGATCCGACCAGGACAAATACGGCATGCACGTCTGTTGCCGATTCGGAGAAGTATATTCCCTCTCTGCAGCGGGCAACGAGAATCTCGAAAATCCCCTCCCCCTCAATAACGAGATGCGGAATAGCCAGCGTCCTGGTCAAGGCGGTGCTGCTCGCCCGCTCTCTTTCAAGAAAGAGCTGTAAGAGGTGATCCGGTTCCATGTCCAGACTGACTGCCATCTTGTCAACCACTTGCCGGAAGAACTCTTCCAACGAGACTCTTTTCTCAATATCAATAATAGTGCTATTCTCGATAATACGGTCGAAACGGTCCTTAACGATATCATCCCGCTCCCGAATAACCTCCTTCAGCTCATCCTCCAGACAGTGCGTTGTCAGCTCCTTGGCCGTAATCCGCTCGATAAGGTGAAGCAGCGCATACTCCCGTTCGGTCCTTATCTTGTGAACTCTGCTGTAAAGCCAGTAGAACAGTAGTCCGCCGAGCACCAGCACTCCCCCGGCAATCAAGGCCTCCTTCCCGATCTCGAAGAGGATGTATCCACACCCGACAATGCCCGCAATCTGAATCCAGGGATAGAGCGGAGCGCGAAAGCTCGGCCGATAGTTCTGCAGACGGCTCTCCCGCAGAATGATGATGGCGATACAGGTAAAGATGTATGTCAGAATGATAACACCGGAAGCTGCTTTGACCAGAACGGTCAGCTCCATAAGCATCGCCAGAATGATAAACACGCCGGTGAGCATAATTGAGATATGGGGTGTCTTGAACCGCTCGCTTACCGCGCTCAGAAACTCGGGCAGGTGGCCATCCCTTCCCAGCGCCATGGGATACCGGGAGGAGGCCATGATTCCCGCGTTGGCGGCAGATGAGAAGGCCAGGAGCGCCGCGATGCTGAGTATAATCTTGCCACTATGTCCCAGAAACACTCCGGCTCCTTCAGAGATGGGGGTGAGCGAGTTATCGAGAATGGCATCGTCGAGCACTCCCGCTGTTACAAAAGTGACCAGACAGTAGAGCAGGCCGACGCTGACCAGGGAGATAATCATGCCCAGCGGTATAATACGACCGGGGTCTTTTACCTCTTCGGCGACGCTCGCCACTTTTAACAATCCTCCGTAGGAAACGAATATAAAGCCCGCAGTTGCGAAAATCGCACCGCTGCCGCCTCTCGCAAAGGGTATCAGATTCTCCACCCGTATTGCCGAAAAACCGAAAGCAGTATACATCAGCAAGGCAGACACAATGCTAAAGACCAGAAACACCTGAAGCCTGCCCGAACCCTTTATACCGATGATGTTTACAGAGACGAAAATAACGCAGAGCAGGGCAGCAACGAGATAAGCACTGATATCGAAAAGGAGCACCGTAAAAGCAGCCATGCCGACGAGCGCAAAGGCGCTCTTCAGGGCAAGGGCGAACCACGTAATCAATCCGTATACGGTTCCCACCGCCGGTCCCAGTGTTCTGGTGATATAGTAGTAGGTGCCCCCCGCTTTGGGCATTGCCGAGGCAAGCTCCGCCTGGCTGAGCATTCCGGGAATTGCCAGCAATCCGGCCAGGAGATATGAGATGACAATGGCGGTTCCCGCTTTTGCATGTGCGAGCCCCGGCAAGATGAAGAGTCCCGAGCTGATCATCGCACCGGCGGTTATACAGAATACATCCAGGAGATTGAGTTCTCTCTTCAGCTTCACCGGTTTCCCATCCAGCAACGGAGCGCGTCTTTTTTTCTCAGATCAATCACTGCGGCAAGCATCCTGTATTTATTCTCATATTCTCAACGCATTATGACAATTACTTTTTTAGCGGCAGCTCCCCATCGCCGGAAGAGCTCTTCGGGGATCTCGGCATTTAATGTTTAAGATCCTCAATGCGGCGTTCTATTTCAACGAGCCGCGTGGCAAGGGTTTCCAGGGTTCGTTCGATTCGCCTCTTTTCTGAGAAGAGGCGCTCGAGCGAGTCCTCCTCCCGAACCTGCAGCTCGGCCTTAACCATATCAGAACTCTTCCCCTCGAGAAATGCCTCCTCTGCCCGCTTCCGCTTCTCCGGTTCACGTATATTCGCGACCGTTTTCATGTTCTCGTAACCCATCTCGGGCCGAACATCCAGTGCAGAAACGCGCATGATGCTTCGCGCAGCCGTTCGATGCAGCCCCAGAACCCGATCGACGTAGTCCTCGAAACACATGTCACGCGCAATGCACAGATGTTCCGCTTCAAGCAGCAGGCTGCCGAGGTCCTTCATGAGGTGCCCATTGGAAGCGAGAAATTCCTTAATCCTTGCAGTTAAAGCAATAAACTGCTCATCTTCATGAAAGCGGTTGATGTAAATGCCCTTCTCCTCCGCTCTGAAGAGGAGCTGATGCAGGATGTTCCAGAACTGACTCGTGTGCGCCCGCGTCGTAATGGGAACCGGTGAGCGGGTGAAATGAACGTGATGGGCAAACTCATGAATTGCCGTGTACATGAGAGCGTTATCATCCAAAAAATTCTTATTGTGAATGATGATCTCCCGTTTGTCAGGATGATATTGACCATCCACTTTCTTGCTCTTCTTTCCGGTGAATACCACCGTAAAATCATCCACCGTGTCGTCGAGCTGCAGAAGCTTTTCCTTTACCTGATCCTGATTCATGGAGACTCCTCAACAAAAGGTTGAATACCATTGATTAAACCACAGAGATTGACGGGGCTGAAGGTCTTTAAAGCATTTCACGAAAACACTCGATCGTTGCTGTCAATCCCCGCTCAAAACCAAACTGCTCCTTCCAGCCCAACCCCCATAATCGTCCTATGGCTGCATCGTTATTCTCTACAGAACAGAGCTGAAAACGTCAAGATCGTTTATGAATAATACCGCGCCGCATCAGCAATTCTCTCGCTATCAGTTTCGACTTCACGTTCAGCACCTTTCATCGACGAACTTCTCACGTCCAGCATACTAATTCGACAGGGTCTAACTCTTCTTCCTCTCATCTCATAGAGCTCTCGTAATCGCCCCAACAGTTGTTGACTCCTTTTGAATGACATGATAGGATGCCGTTGCATCTCATACAAGCTCGGCGACAAGAGCCTTTGAATCTGTTGTAGATGTGCTCGCAAGGGGTATGCCCGGCACGAGCATATTAAACATAATTAATATAAGATAAACCGTTTTAAGAAAACTCTATGAAAAATACTCTGTACTCACTCATCGTTTTACTTCTTCTGTCGAATCCTTTATATGCTCGAACAATGAATATTCTGGTGTACCCCTTTGAGAACACGGGGAAAAAGGTCTATTCATGGATCTCCGCGGGGATGACCGATACCGTCATCTCTGATCTGAACAATATACAAGACATCCATGTTGTATCGGACCTGGACCGCAAAAGGGCGTTACAGGAAATTGAGCTGGGACAGACCGGAATATTCAACGAGAAGACGATAGCGAAAGTCGGGAAGCTGACCGGTGCCGATCTCATATTTACCGGTAGCTATACGGTCATAGGTGAGAAGATACGGGTTACGGCGAAGCTGATTCGCGTTTCAACCGGCGTGATCGACAAGTCCGTTAAGATCGATGGCGTCTTAAAAGATATTTTCGATGTGCAGGACAAAGTGGTCCTGTCGCTCATGTCACGGACAGAAAAGATACGCATTCCCGATATTAAACCCGTAGAACTGAACGAAAGCGAAAAAAGAGTAATAGTAAAAAAGTACAGGCCGGCGCTCGATGCGTATAAATGGTACGCAAAGGGGATGGAGGTCAGGGACCTAGACCCGGAGAAGGGATTATCATACTTTACAAGAGCATACAAAATCGATCCCGAATACGTGGACGCCCTCATCAAAATAGGCCATACAACCGGAAGAGTGTTCAACCGGTATGAGGAAGCGTTACATCATCTGGCTCTCGCCGAGAAGCTGATGAAAAGGAAAGGGAAAGAGAAGAGTGCAAAGTATGCCTACCTCAAAATGAACATCGGCATTGTCCATGGAGCCAACAATCAATGGAGCGCCGCGCAAAAGAACTATCTCGAATCGAAAAGGATATATGAGGATCTATCACTCCTGAACAGTGACGGGTATACCGCTCTGCTCACCAATATCGGCGGCTCCTATCTGGAAACCGGGAGGTCCGACACGGCGCTGGAGTATTTCCTCGAGTCGAAGAAAATTCAGGATGGCGGAGGGTTAACCATTTCCAATCAGTACTCCGCCCTGCTGAACAATATCGGAAATCTGTATATGCAAAAGGGGGAGCTCGATCGCGCGCTGGGGTATTATACCGAATCGAAGGAGATCAAGGATAAGCTGGGGCTTTCGGGCTCACCGCAATACAGCATCAACCTCAACAATATCGGGGTTGTTCATTTCAACCGAAGAGAAATTGATAAGGCAATGTACTATTATAAGAAGGCAAAGGATATACGGGACCGCCTGAAGCTGCAAAACACCAGAGAGTATGCTTCTCTGATGATGGACATGGGGATCATTTATTCCATGAAGAAAGATTACCAACCGGCGTTACAGCACTACGAACAATCCAGAACAATCATGAACAGCCTGCGGCTCCAGAAGACGAAGTCATACTCGCTCCTGCTGATGAACCTCGGAGCTACCTATAAATCCCAGGGGAAGCTCGACCGTGCCATGGAGTACCTCTCGCGGTCCCTCGATCTGAAGGAGGAGCTGGGGCTCACCAATACGACCGGCTACGGCCATGCTCTGCTGAATATCGGCGCTGTGTACCTGAAGAGGGGAGAGAAGAAAAGAGCCGGGGGCTTTTTCAGAAAAGCGTACAACGCGTATCAGAGAGCCGGATATAACGGACGAATGAAGTCGGTGGCATTAAAATTCGCCCGAAAGTACGAATAATCTTCTTTTGCGGGAACAACATAAATCCATTCGCCTGAACGCTTCGAATAAAAAAAGTGACCGAAAGGTTACTTCACAAGAGGTATCTGTATGAAACTCACTCGATTGCAAAGGGCGCAAGCGCCCCGGGCATTCCTGCTAACACGCAGTTCCCTCCAGAATGAAAATCTGGATATTCCTATTCTTCTGTTTTGATGGCGTTATCATTTTTATCGGATTTTTCCGTATGCCGCCGCTGTCGTTTCTCTTCCTGCTTTTTATTTCGTTCCAGTTCCTTGCGCCGTTTATCCCTTTTAAATTCTTTCTTCCTCTTTGCCATAATACACTCCTTTCGTTCAGTTTAAGGAGTTCAATTCCAATAAAACTTCTTCCGGAATTATCCTCCATTCTGATTACGACAGATCAAAAAAAAGCAAAAGCCCTCATCTCTATAAGAAATGAGGGCTTTACAGAATTCAGTGGCAATATGGTTATTTTCTACTCACAGAGATAGCTCTCGGGCCCTTATCGCTATTTTCAATATTAAATTCAACCTTATCACCCTCGTAGAGGGTTTTAAAACCGTTTCCTTCAACGCCTGAATGATGAACGAATACATCACCTCCATCATCATTTGAAATAAACCCATAACCCTTCCGTTCGTTAAACCACTTCACAACACCTGTTGCCATAACACACTCCATATAATAAATTTACGGTTTAGAAACCGCTGAAATAGCTTCATGAAAACTACTGTTCTTTTATCCGCGGTTAAAAACCTGGGAGGAAAATAGGAGTAATCTAATGATGCTATAACACTATTATCGGTCATTATTTTTTAAATTGCAAAATTGTCAACACATAATTATACTTTTCCACTGAAAATTTCAAGAATTACAGGAGGAAACCATGGGAATTAAAACGGGAGAAGAGTACGTCGAAAGCCTGAAAGGGTTACATCCTAATGTATATATTGTCGGCGAGAAGGTCGATGATGTGGTAAACAATCCCTATTTTCAAACCAGCATAAACGAGACGCGGAAATTCTACGACTGGGCAAGTGATCCGGAGACAAAGGCAGATTTCAGCTACTGGTCGGATCTCATTGGAGAGGAGGTCAGCTTCTGGACGCATATTCGCAGGTCACCGGATGAATTGATAAAAATGGTCGAGGTCATGAAGCGGAACAACGCCAAGAACTTCTGCTCATTCTGTATGGGAATTGGCCCCTGTGTTTTTCTCCTCGCTGCGTACGATATCGATCAGGCAAAAGGTACCAATTATTACGACAGATTGATAGCTATTTTCAAGAAGATCCAAAGAGAAGATCTCAGGTACTGTGTCGGCATCATGGATCCGAAGGGGGATCGATCCCTCCCTCCGAGCAAACAGGCTGACCCCGATCTCTATCTTCGCGTTGTTGATAAAAATTCAGAAGGCATAATAGTCAACGGAGCGAAGATGCACACCTCAAGTGCACCCATTACGCATTATATTTTCTGCGCGCCGGGAGGGGTGCTCAGAGAAGAGGATAAGGATTATGCGGTCGCCTTTATCACCCCGATAGACACCGAAGGATTAACCTTTATAACCAGACCTGCACCGTGCCCGCTGAATCCTACCGAGATGTCCAATCCGGCAAGCATGCGGCACAGCATGGTTGAGTGTCTCTCTGTTTTTGACAACGTATTCATTCCCTGGGAAAATGTCTTCATGTGCGGAGAATGGGAGTTTACAGAGAACTTCATCCACTATTTCTCCTCCTATGGCAGACCGGTGAAAGCGACCTGCCTCTCCGCGCGAACGGACATGATTGCCGGGGCTGCATCACTCATCGCCGAATACAACGGTGTCGGGAAAGCCAGCCATATACGGCATAAGATAAACGACATGGCAATCACCTCTCAGATTGGATGGGGATGCGTGAACGGCGCCATCGCACGATCGACAATACATCCCTCCGGGCTTCCCGTTCCCGACATATCCATCAGCAATGCAGGGCTGTATCATACACGGCTCCGCTTCGTTGAGTTTCTTGGCACCCTTATGGAAATTGCAGGTGGCGTGGTCACCACGATGCCGCTGGAAGTCGATTTCCGCAATGAGGAGACGAGACCCCTGATAGAAAAGTATTTCAAGGGCAAGAGCGATGTGCCCACAGAAGACCGGTTGAAGCTCCTCTACTTTATTCAGGAGCTCACCGCATCACGGTTCGGCGGGTATTTCCTGTCCAGCGCCGTATGCGCCGTCGGCACCCCCGAGACCAACAGGCTCGAAGTGCTCAGAAACTATGATCTGATGACCTATATAAATAACGTCAAGGAGATATGCAATATCAGCTGAGCGCAGGATCCATTATCCGTTCCGAAAAGAGCTCATCGAAGGATTCATTATTCCTCACTGGACGAATGCCGGTTAATCAGCGGTCTCTTGCACTGTCTTTCCTCGCCGCGCTTTACACACCTGAAAATCCCCTTTAAAATAAAGTAACACTTTTTTTATTTTTTTACTTGCAAGATATTACTATTTTTATTTATGTGTTACCAGCATTTTTAATCAGGGGGGCTCCTTTAATGAGAATTCTGAAGTTGTTCATCATTTCATGCATCATAACGGGAATGAGCATCAGCCCATCATTCTCTCAGGAAAAAAGCGACGAAGAAAAAAAGCAGAATATACCTACAGGGAGATTGTGGTTAAAGAGAAGAGGGAGCAGGCAAATACCGTGTCAATTATCACCGATGAGGAGGTCAAAAAATCAACAAAAACAGATCTCATCGGTGTCGTCAACGAGAATGTTCCCAGCTTCTACACGGGAAACAGGGGTGTCATGGGATACGGCGTCGCTTCATCACAATCGGCAAAGATGACTATACGCGGCATGGGGCTGTCAAGCTGGGGACCGACCACCGGCTTTCCGATACTCTTCAACGGCATAGACACTACTGCAACCGTCTGGTCGCATCCGGTCGCGGACATATTCTCGATGAAGAATATCGAGCGGATCGAGGTTTTCCACGGGCCACAGCCGGTGCTCTTCGGCTCCACGGCGCTGGCCGGCGCCATCAACGTGGTAACGAAGCGGCAGGAGAAGGATGGATATCAGACAACCCTCTCAGCATCCTACGGATCGTTCAATACCACCGATGATTACATCCATCATATGGGAAAGATAGGAATTCTCGATTACGGTGTCTCTTACAACTATATGTGGACCGACGGACATCGGGAGGAGGAGATCGACGGGAAGGAGTACACCTCGCAATATCGCTCCAACAACGGAACGGCGGCGCATCGGCTGTCTTTTAGCACTTTTTCTTCAGCCAGTCTTGGACAGACTATCAATCCTCCTCCCCCCGTTCCCTGGCTGCGGGAACGGGGGGGAATTTTTCGCATTCCACCGCTCGACCCGCCGATCAGACAGTGATGATCTCAGATATGATTTTAAAAAAGAAGGGTCTCGAAGGACGATAAGGGCTTCTCGTTATTCTCATACATCCCGGTGATGCGGCCATCCTCCATAACGGCGATATGCGTTGCAAGCTCCTCAACGATAATCCTTCGATGCGTTGCAATTATCATGCTGCTCTCAAATGACCTGAGGAGATCGATGATTATCATGCTGTTCCGCTTATCGAGATTATTGAGCGGCTCATCCAGGAGGAGAATGTCCGGACCGCGGGACACAATTGCCGCAAGCGCCGCCCGCTTCATCTCTCCCGAGGAGAGATCGAGCGGGCTCTTATACTGATACTGCTCAAGATTAAATCGGCGCAGCCACTGCAGCGCCTGTTCCCGCTTCTCCTCCACGGAAAGGGGAAAGGGGGAGAGGCTCAGCATAATATCGTTCAGGAGGTCGGGCATGATGAACTGGTATTCTACCTGGCTGAAGAGGAGCCCCACCCGGCGCCGAATCTCCTCGATGGTTTTCTTTGAACGCTCAACACCCATGACCTCGATAAAGCCATCGCCATCCAGGAGGCCGGCGATATGGAGGAGGAGAGTCGTCTTGCCGGAACCGTTCCCACCCAGCAGTGCCAGACGGGATCCCCGCTCAATGGCAAGGGCAGCCTCTCTCAGCGCATCCGTACCATCCGGATAGCGATAGTTCAGATTTTTTATCACCAGTGACTTCATGGACACATCCCAGCGAGTATATTCGGGGCAACGACAATCAGCAGCAGAAAGAGCATCATAACGAAAGCAATACCATCGGAGATTTTCATATTCTCCGGCGTGCAGTACACATCAAAATCCGAATGCAGCCGGGTAATGATTGACGCCTGGTTCAGGTGAATGGAATAGAGCTCTTTCATCAGCAGGTTCTGAACATAGTACCTGGCAACGAGACCCTTCTGACGGGAAAGGTCCAGCCGTGATGTGAGCTGATAGCGAATCAGCCCGCTCCTCTTGATGAAGCTGAGCACCATATTGTGAAGGATGAGGAAAAAAACCTTAACTCGCATGAAGGGCATGGCGTTGAGGAGACAGAGAAAGCCGTTCTTCCCCGCCCACAGGCTTCCGACATACACGATATTGAAGACAAGCAGGATCTTCACCGCATTGCCTGCAATTTGAGCATATTCGATTTTATCACTGAGGCAACCCGATATGAGCGCAAAGGATGAGAAGATGATCGTGAAGACGATTATAAATACATTTCTTTTTGCGAACTCAACCGGTTTTATTCTCAGCTGAATCGCCAGTATGCACAGAACGACCGCTATTATCGCAACCGTTACGGCAGTCGGTGTTAGGATAATGGTTATACCGACGAGGATGAAAAGGGATATCACCCTGGCATGGGTCAACACGGGGCTATCTCAATGAAGTTCAGACCTGTATGATCTCGGTACTGCACGATTCTGAAATCGGCATCCCGAAGAAGCTCACGAATCTCCTCCTCCTCAGGGAGCTGGTCATGCCTTACCGGTGCGTCGAGATTGCCGTGAAAATCGTTCAGTGATCGCGTGTCAGCGAGATGGAAGATGTACAGCTTTCCCGTATCCTTTATGAGCTTCCGCATGGCCTTCAGCGCTCCCGATTTATCTTCGATATGCGGGAATACAGCAAAGCAGAATATGACATCGAAGGAGTTTCGGGGAAGGGTTATATCCTCGATCAAACCGACATGATACGATATATTCCGATAGTGCGGATGAAGGTTTTTCGCACGTCCAACCATCTCTTCTGCCATATCGAGAGCATGCAAACGTCCAGTGGCGCCAATGCCCTCCTCAATGAGGTTAAACAGCACGCCGTTTCCGCATCCGACATCGAGCACCGTATCTCCCTCTTTCTGAGAGATCATGGTGAAGACCTCACGAAGCAGCTCGATTCTCAACTCATCGTTTCCAACCCGTTCATTCCAGGAGGGACCCAGCTCGTTGAAGTACTCGATCTTGTCAGTATATCGATCACATATATTCATGGTATTATTCTTCCCTCTCTTCGTAGAGTCTGAGCGAGTATCGGTTGATAACTGCCAGCGCTCGCGGCACAAGGATGGGCGCCAAAATAAAGATGAGGATGATACCGGGAATCCCCTTGAGCAGGTCATATACCGTATAGAGGCCGAAATTGATGTGAAAGAGAGGTATTATAAGATATATCAATACAACGAGAAGTATTCGGTCAATAGCAATAGCTAACACCAGGGTGATAAGGATATTGACTTTGAACCGGTGCGTTACATAGGAAATGAAAAAGCAGATAATGCCGAGCTGAACCGACATCATGAAAACAATCGGCGGATAGAAGGGGGGCATTCCGGTAAGAAGTGCCGATATCAGTGGGGTGAATATTCCCATCAGCAGCGCATTCACCCCCGTCAGGAGAAAAGCGCCTATTATCAGCGGCAGATACATCGGCAGAAATACGGAACCGAGCCCCACAAGATGAAACAGTATCGGCAACACAATTCCCAGTGCGGTAAAGAGAACGGCAATGACGAGATTATTAATTTCTATATTATTATGCATATTTCGTAATACTTATTCGGATTTCGTGACACTTTAAATATACCACTTCAGATTTTCAACGAAAAATTTTTTTAGATTTAAGGGAAATTTTTATGGGGGAGAAGAGCACTGCTAGTTATCCCCTGCAGGTTTTGGTCATGATATT